>Ga0307989_1000439_pt1 | contig 27442 bp, 18 predicted proteins | sample EllFjometagen185_FD_203164 | JGI IMG/M metagenome (GOLD analysis project Ga0307989, IMG submission 203164) | Marine microbial communities from Ellis Fjord, Antarctic Ocean - #185 | ecosystem: Environmental > Aquatic > Marine > Unclassified | place: Southern Ocean | collected 2014-10-08 | reverse complement strand
AACTTGAATGTCATCACGAGCCATCATTACTCGGAATGCCAGCCTTCCAATCCGACCAAAACCATTTATTCCAACTTTAATTGTCATCTGCTAACTCCTTTAAGAAAAAATATTCAGTATTAAAAAATAAGCCGTTAGTCGTTTCCCGACTTAAAGGAGACTTTTTCATAACATACAATGAGTCAATGCCATGAAAGATTTTCATAGATTACGTATCACTTTCAAGACATCATATTTAATGTACTTTTTTGGATTATAAAGGATTTTATTAATGAAGCATAGAAAAATTAAACATCCTCAAAAAAATGTCCATCATGAATTTGTAAATTGATTTGAGGTGGCTGCTTAAACAAAAAATTGACTCACTTTTCATCACAAATACTCGAAAATAATTGATCGAAAAATCCAGGTTTGTTAATACCTCTGTTATTTAAACAGCTGAATGCCCGTTCCTGTCGACTATCGCTGAAAAAACGTACAGACCCCAAGGAAGAATAAAACCAGATTACTTCAGGGTATTGAAGTTGCATTTCTTGTCTTCAATGAATAATGTGACTGTAACTTTGAGTAAAGTCTGACAGCATCGAGAATATTGATTTAGTGCGAAAAAACCTAACCGGGATAAATGATAATGGAAGAAGCAACCAATCAGGCTGATAGCCCAACCGGAGCCCCCAATCCAAATGAAGCAAAACCGACTCCACCATCGGGCAAAGGCAAAAGATCCGTGCCTAAAGATTTTGCCGATAGAGTCGCCACTAAAATCACATCAATCAATGAACGGGAACTGGACGAGGAAATTGCGTCCACCAAAGTTTCCGCCATGATTTTTAAGAATCTCAATGCAGAAGAACTTTATCCTCATTTTGCAGACATTATTAATACACTGCTCAGCAGCGAACACACCGAGAAATACGCTGCAACAGCATGGACGGCACTGCTCTGGCATGAAGATACCCATCCCGAATATCGTCCACTCGTCGAAGGAATTTTAGACCGGATCATCACCGGTCATATTCGGGCTGATCGACCCCCATTTGAACACCAGGATACTGGAAAGGAATTTTCTACTTATGCATACATTTTAGGGGAAGTTTTCATCCAGATGATGAAATTGAACAGCGATCTCTACAATATTTTAACTGATATTTTCAGTAATGTGATTCGAAATGAGATGGCGCGGGATCTGGATAAAAAAGACCAGGGTGAAAAGCGAAAAAACATCACCGGGCGTAAAGGACGAAAAGAAGAGGCGCCCAAAAATACCAAAAAACTATTCGATGATATCATCGATTATATTTCAGAAAGAGGAGATTTTCGATCCGACACCCTGAACCAGAAAAACCCTAACGAATTTATTATCATTCTGGCTGATAGAATGCGGAGTACCCGCCGGTATATCATCCAGGATATCATGAACCGCCACGCATTGGAAAAAAAGAAGGTTCTGGAAAAAGAACTTCGTGAACGTGAAGCCAATGCTGAGGAAGTGATTACGGCTTCAAGCCCGTTCAAACACGGACTTTACCTTTTTTGGGTGGAAAAACGATATAATTTTAAATATCTGGCCGTCGAAAAAGTTCGAATTACCTTACAGATTCTGGGTATTTTCATGGGGCTGGGTGCTATCGGAGTCGGTTTTTTAGATCTGGGAATTATCGGCCTACTGGAAGGAATAATCGTTGGAGTGATGATGTTCGGGTATTCTCAGGGATTTTGCTCCCGATTTATATTTGCTCCTTTTTATCCAAAAGATGTCACGGCTGAACTGGAAAAAGATGTTGGTGCTTACACGCCTATTTTTAGAAAAATGTCCATGAATCAAATGAACTCTTTTTTGAATAAGCAAATCAAGGAACCCGAAAACAATCTTCTACTTCACCTGTTACCTGAATATGTAAAGTACATTTTTGCAGTGATGCCGGATAGAAAAGATATTTTACTGACCAAAGAAGATATTAATGAATTTATGGAGCAGTTGGAGATAAATCTGGTTAAGTATCAAAGAGGAAAATCGACCTAAACGAACTCAAAAAACAATAAGAGGTCCCCCTTCTTTTCACTTTAGAAAAAACAGTAAAAAATCTTATTTTAAATTATTAAGCTGAATATTCCGTTTTTGGATAACGAAAATCAGGTCCTTTCATTTCAATAAAGTCACACATCCCTTTTAAACGGGAATAGATTCTAGGTAAAACCCTCTGTTCCAAAGTTTCATTTTTCTCTCTCTCCTCTCCGTCCAATTTTTTTCTGGCAGAATCCTGATAACTCGTCTCTTTTTTATCCGTATAGTTCGTTGTAAATATAGTTGTTTTTCTTGTGTTATAGCGATTTGAAATAATAGTATCCAGAATATTGATTTCCCAATCGCTTTTCCGCCCTTTTCCCAATTCATCAACGACCAGAATTTCTATATTGTTGATTTTTTCCAATATGCTCGATTCTGAAAATCCTTTATCATATCCCGACTTTATTGAACTCAACAAACTTGAGAACTCCTGAAACAAACAGGGAATTCCATATTTAAGGGTATAGTCTTTTATCATCGTGCTCACCAGTCGAGTTTTACCCACACCGACTCCTCCCATAAACAGCAGTCCTTTCCAGTTTCCTATTTTATAGTTTTTAAAAGAAAACCGGGCGGTATCCAGTGCTGATTGAAGAGATGCATTTCCAGATACCTTAAAATTTGAAAATGAGACATCATAAAACTGACTGGGAATCTGGGCATTATTAAACAGCATGATCCGGTGTTTTAAATCCTGACAACTGCATTTTTTCGCAAATTCATGCCCATGATCATCCACTTCAAATACAAATCCATCCCCATCACACTCTTTACACTTACTAAAGCAACTTTGACAGAATTCGGCATGAGCATATTTCCCCATGGGAATAAAATCAACTTTGGAATCATTACATTTTGAACATCTCATTTCAGACTTTTGGGTTGTTTTTTTTTTGTGTTATCGCTAGCATTTTTTATATAGAGAGAACTATCAGCTGCATATTAGCCTGTAAATTCAATTTCAGTCTAAAACCATTCAGAGTTATTGTAAATTCGTTTTATTCTTACTCCCATAAATAGATATGAAAAAAGGAATTATTATTGGATCTGACCATGGCGGATTCCCCCTTAAAGAGCTATTGAGACCTGTTTTGGAAGAGCTCTCTTTTTCTGTAACTGACGCAGGATGTTATAACACAACATCTGTCAATTATCCTGAAATCGGGAAAAAAGTATCAGAATCAATTGCTTCAGATGAATTTCCCAGAGGCATTTTAATTTGTGGAACCGGTATCGGAATGTCCATCATTGCCAACCGATTTCAAAAAGTCCGAGCAACGCTCTGCAACGACCATTTAGCGGCCAAACTCAGCCGCCAACACAATAATTCCAATATTCTTGTACTTGGAGCCCGGGTTTTAGGCATAGAAACAGCCATCGATATTTTGAATACATGGTTAAATACTGATTTTGATGGCGGAAGGCACCTTGAACGCATCGAAATGTTTGATCAGAACCATTAAACAAAATATCAGGGCGACCCATTCATACCAGCATGATTCACCCATTAATATCATAGACTTTCTTACAAGTTAATTCCTCAATTAACCTAACCAAGTAATACAAAAGAGGACCTGATGAAAAATATTGAAGCATTTGATCCGGAACTATCCGCAGCTATCAGAAATGAGCATCAACGTCAAATTGATAAGCTGGAACTGATTGCATCTGAAAACATTGTCTCTCCCAGAGTTCTGGAAGCGACAGGGTCTGTATTAACAAATAAATATGCTGAAGGATATCCTGCCAAAAGGTATTATGGTGGATGCGAGCATGTTGATGTCTCTGAGTCCCTTGCCATTTCCAGAGCAAACAATATTTTTGGGTCCGACCATGCCAATGTTCAACCTCACTCCGGGTCTCAAGCTAATATGGCCGTTTACATGGCTGAACTGGAACTTGGCGACACCGTTTTGGGAATGGATCTTTCCCATGGGGGGCATTTAACCCATGGATCGCCAGTCAATTTTTCTGGAAAGCTATACCAGGTTTTTCATTATGGCGTCAGGAAAGATACACAACAGATTGACTACAATCAAGTTGAAGATCTGGCCAAGCAACATAAACCCCGCATGATTGTTGTGGGTGCCAGTGCTTACCCACGGGCGATTGACTTTAAGCTTTTTAAGGAAATTGCAGATTCGGTCAATGCTGCTGTCATGGTTGATATGGCTCATGTTGCCGGTTTAATTGCTGCCGGGGTACATGATAATCCGGTTCCCTATGCTCAATATGTAACCACGACTACTCATAAAACCCTCCGAGGACCAAGGGGAGGGATGATCCTTTGCCAGAAGGATCGTGCCAAGAAACTAAACTCTAACATATTTCCGGGAATCCAAGGCGGGCCGCTTTGCCATGTCATCGCTGCCAAGGCAGTCGCTTTTAAGGAAGCACAAACAGAGGCATTCAAAACTTATGCTCAACAAATTATCAAGAATGCCCAAGTTCTGGCCAATAGTTTGATTTCAAAGGGGTATCAACTCTGTTCAGGTGGAACCGATAATCACCTGATGTTAGTTGACTTAACGAATAAGGATATTACCGGTAAGGACGCGCAAAATGCGTTGGATCTGGCCAATATAACAACCAATAGAAATACGGTTCCTTTTGAAACCAGAAGTCCTTTCATAACCAGTGGTATTCGACTTGGAACGCCTGCCTTAACTACCAGAGGACTTAAAGAGCAAGATATGGAAACCGTCGCTGATTTTATTGATCAAGTGCTTCAGAATATGACCAACGAAGATAAAATCCTGGAAATCGGAAAAGCCGTTAAAGAATTTTCACAATCATTCCCGGAATTTGAAGATAACTTTTAACTATTCAGCAAAATTTGAGCAGTTAAAAAAAATACGAAAGTATCAACTTTTCCATAATTAGCTCAAAAGGCAGAAGTGGACGAGGCAGAAGGCAGAAAGAAGTGCTAAGACGTTCAGAGTCTTTTATCGATCCTGCACTTTCTTCTGCCTTCTGCCTAAACCCCTTCTGCCTTTTACTCTTATTTCTAAATGGCTGATTTTTCGATTTTTCAACTAAAATTTCATGCTTTACTGAATAGTTACGATAACTTTTAATATAAATCTTCATCGGCTAAACCTTCAAAATTTTCAAGTTTCCAGCTTGGTATGACTCAAAGCTGGAAACGTCCACACTTTCAACTCTCAATGATTAAATGAAAAATTATCTGGAAAAAACCATTCGTAAAGCCAGTACTGTCGCACTTAAATACTTTAATCAACTGGATTCATTAAAGGTCGATCACAAAGGCGTCAAAGATCTGGTTTCAGAAGCAGATATCGAAGTCGAAAAATATTTACGGAAAAATCTGCTGGAAAAGTATCCGGATTTTGGATTTTGGGGAGAAGAGAGTGGGCAAATCGAAGGAAATACTCGCTGGATTGTCGACCCCATTGACGGTACCCACTCATTCATTCGAGGACAGTATTTCTGGTCAATCAGTATCGCGCTTGAAATTAATGGGGATATTCAACTGGGCGCCGTTTTTGCGCCAGCACTAAATGATCTTTACATCGCTGCCAAAGGAGAAGGGGCATGGAAAAATGATAAGCGTATTTCGATTTCAAAAACGGATCAGCTCAAACAGTCAATGGTAGCCACAGGGTTTGCCTGTTTACGTGATAATCTGGAAGAAAACAATCTCGAACGTTTTAGCCGTATTGCGCTTAAGACTATGGATCAGCGGCGATATGGCTCAGCAGCTCTTGATATTTGTCTGGTGGCTGATGGCAGTTTCGATGCTTTTTGGGAGCAGCATCTTAATTTATATGACATTGCGGCCGGATGCCTGATAGCGAAGGAAGCGGGGGCAAGTGTGACCGATTTCAAAGGGAACCCAGGGATTTTTCCTTCGGAAGTATTGATCACCAATGGGAAGGTATTAGAAGAGATAATTCCTTTGATGTAAAACCGGGAAAATTCTAGTGATCAGTTAATGGTTGGATTAAAAGGGTCTGTATTATCGATTAAATTGTCTGGATCAGCCCCCAGAATTTTAAATGCTTCATTCCATCTTTCAGAAAGTTCAACGTCAAAAAGCAGGCTAATATCAAAATCACCCAACCACCATGATCCTTCTTCAATTTCTTTATCGAGCTGGCTTTCTCCCCAGCCGGAGTAACCGACTCCCGCATAGTATATTTGCGGGCATTTCTCTTCATCCAAAACAGGAATAATCTCCTGGGCTGAAGTTAAATAAAACTGTTCATGAATCTTTATGGTTGATAGACCCACAAAGTCCGGAGAATGTATGACCCAAAAAAAATCAGTTTGAACCGGACCGCCAAAAATAATAGGAATATCCAAAGATTGAGTATGCTCAATATTCAACAGTTTTAGTGCATCATTGACCTGTGTCCCTGTGGGAAGGTTGATAATAAAACCTAACGCCCCGGAATCCTTATTTTCAGCCATAAGAATTACCGTATTCGAAAAAATAAGACTGTTCAGAGACGGCATCGCTACCAGAAACTGCGCTTTTCCGTGAAACATGGAACTTCCTCGGTTTAACAACCTTTTTTAAATTAAAATGAAAATAACCGATTTACTCTTTGGGTAGAATGAATTATTTTCAAAAAGAAAGCAAGGGAAAGACAATTACCAACAACCTACAACGGGTTCTATAGATATGAAAACAAAAACAAACCAAAAAGTTGTTAGACGAATTGTTTTCTTTTTAATACTCTGCACCTTTGCCGCTTGTAACAGAAAGCTTGATGAAGATGGTGGATATTACGATCCCAAAACAAAAACATACATTTATGTTCATCCCGCGGCAGCAAAGAAAAAAACATCCCGTTATCCGGTCTCCAATCCCACTGATGGAGAAATTCAAAGGATTAAGGCTATTGTAACACATATTGGAGAGGATGCAAAATCATTATGGATTCGCATAGATTCGCGAAGACCTTATATGATTCTGGCACAAAGTGTTTCAGGTAATAATCGTAATGATAAGGATAAAGAGATTAGAATAAGTCTGGACTACGTATCTCCTTCCGGATCAGCCAACAGGGGAAATAAATTTCGACAGCAATGGAAAACATATACCGCTAAAATACTAAAAAAAGAGTTATTTAAACAACCTGTTTTGGCTGATATTCGCTACGCTGAGCGGTCAAGAAAGTTCTGGGGTACCCTATATAAAATCATACACACCGATAAAGGTGACCGACTGAGAGATATGAACTTATGGATGGTCAATCAAGGACTTTCCTTCTATTTTATCAACAACGGAAAATCACCGAAAGATAAAGAATATCTAGCTGTCCAAAAGATTTCCAGAGCAAATAAACGGGGGTTATGGAGTTACCCGTAACCCTTCAAATCTGTTTAATGAACAACTTATTTCAGTCAAACGCTAAACCCAGAGGCAATGCCTCTTCACTAAACAAATCCCTTTTCGGGATTTAAAAAATTAAGGAGAAATGATGACTTTAGAAAGAACTTTATCTATTATTAAACCTGACGGTGCAAAAAGACCGATCATTGGAAATATTCTCAACCGTTTTGAATCTGCCGGATTAAATATTATTGCCATGAAGATGATTCATCTCAGTCAAAAAGAGGCGGAAGGATTCTATGCGGTTCACAGTGATAAGCCTTTCTTTGCTGAATTAACAGAATTCATGTCAAGTGGACCGGTCGTTGTAACTGTTTTAGAAGGCGATAATGCAATTGCTGCCAATCGAAAAGTCATGGGAGCCACCAACCCTAAAGATGCCGATCAGGGAACCATTAGGGCTGATTTCGCTGACTCAGTAGGAGAAAACACTGTTCATGGATCAGATGCTCCCGAGACAGCAAAAGTTGAAATTGGATACTTTTTTTCTGAAACAGAATTGGTTAACTAGTACCGTGGTTCAAAAGTTTTTTCCATATTTTTAGCAAAATGTAGTGTCCCATAATTAATCCATTTATCACTATCTTGGTTTACTGTTCAAAGTTCCCAGTTCAAGGTTATTAGACACTTACAACTTTGAACTGGGAACTGGGAACAGGTGGATTATTCAACATAAGCAGAGTTAATTAAAAATACCAATTTTCAGTACAAAACTTTTGAAACACGGTACTAGCAGCTAACACCTCTGGGATTAAAACGCCAGAGATTGCAAAACTGTACATTCAGATTCTCAACATTTAACCCTTTCATGCCTTGGAGTTATTTTGTTACTTCGCGATTTACGGACTCAATTTAAAAACACTATTCCAGTCAGTGAAGGTTTTTTCAAATTAATGCAAGAAACCTTTGGTTTTTATACTGAACTATGTAACGACTTTTTCTCGAACCTGGGAAATCATATCGAAGAAAACACCTTGGGTGATTTTTTGCAAGATAAAATCAGACCCAGACTCTTTGATACGGAATACTGTAAAACAATCGAGAGCACAAAAAAGCAATTTCTGGCAGAAAATATAAAGCTGGAGCAATTCATTGAAAAAAATAATTTTCAAGAAGATTTTATCAACGATCTCTTTGCTTTAAAAAAGGTTTCGGATACCATTTACGAACTATTACAAACGCATTGGGAATTTTTCAAATATGAAAAATCCGTCGCCAACAATGAGGTCATCGTTGCTTTTATTCGTGAAATTGATTTTATCGGTATCCGTTGGGATTCCTATCTCGAAAAATATCTGGCGATCTCATCGATATTGAAAGCTGTCGACGGAGAAGTAGAGCAGGAAGGGTATTCAACATTGCTGGTCGAATACCATCTACCTGAAGGGGCTGATTTTCCGATTGAAATGAGTACCAACCTCATTCTTTTTATCCAACTTGCCTTTGATTTCGTTGTCAAGGTGCATAATACTCCTGACGTAGATTCGCATCTTAAGGTCTCAACGTTAAAAGTTGACAACCCCGTCAGTTGTATCCTGAAAGTACCGAATCATTACCTGAAAAGTTTCAAGAAATTTTTGGGCTATCTTTCAGTAGATGTGCTTAAACGATCAACACTCTTGAAATTTGTAATGGAAGTTGTTCGGCTTGAACAGGGTGAAGAGGTTCCCAAAAATGTAATAACGACTTTCCATAAGAAAATAGCGACCCAACTCAACTCATTACATGAAGACGGTTTCTTATCCGTTGATCAGAATGCAGAAGAAGACAGTGTTAATATACTGACAGACCTGTGTAATGAAATGGATCGATTAAAAATTACATATAAAGATATGTTAGCCCATTCAACAGGTCGTTTATCTAGAAATAGAAAACACAATCTGGCCGACATGACATCTTCAGCCATAAAATCCTCCGATTACAGAGGGGTCCTCATTGAACCCCCTGTCGAAGATAAAGAAGCTGAAACCGATTCAGGCGATAATACCAGCAAATCAACTGTCACCATTGACATAAAAAATAAAGAACACATACTACATCTAACCTCTTAATTCGCTTACCTCAAAGCTAACCCCAAAGGCACCCCGCGGTGTTGTCGGGGTTCATAAATATAAGGGAGACACTACACACCCTATATACAAAAAACCACAAATCAATTATAAGTTTCAAAAAGATCAACAATTATTTTTGAATACCTATAAAATCAACGAAAAAAATTGCGCTAGTTATCATTTATTATTGGAGAAAAAATAATGTCGGTAAAAAAAATAAAAAATACTGAAGAAATGCATTCCAGATTACAGGAAATACCCATTGCCATTATTGGAATGTCTTCTATTTTTCCCCAAGCAAAAAATATTCAGGATTTCTGGGATAATATTATTAATGAAGTAGACTGTATAATCGATGTACCCCCTTCAAGGTGGAGTATTGACGACTACTACGATCCTGACCCGACTGCTGTTGATAAAACCTATTGTAAAAGAGGTGGCTTTATTCCGGATATCGATTTTGATCCCATGGAATTTGGCCTTCCCCCTAATATCCTTGAAGTCACTGACGTTCACCAATTATTATCCCTGATCACAGCTAAAAATCTCCTGCGGGATGGTGGCTACGAAAATGCCACAGATGAACAGAGAGAAAATATGGGTGTAATTTTAGGTGTCGGCGGTGGTCAAAAAATGATGGTACCTTTAATTTCCAGACTGCAATATCCCATTTGGGAACGTGTCTTAAAAAGTAGCGGGGTTTCTGATGATGATACCCAAAAAATTGTAGACAAAATAAAAAAAGCCTACGTGGGTTGGGAAGAAAATGCTTTTCCAGGTGCCTTGGGCAATATTATTGCCGGTAGAATTGCCAACCGCCTGAATCTGGGAGGAACCAATTGTGTGGTTGATGCTGCCTGCGCCAGTGCGTTCAGCGGAATCAGAATGGCCATTAGTGAGCTACTTGAATATCGCGCCGAAACAATGATCTCTGGAGGAGTAGACACAGACAATTCCCTTTATATGTACCTCTGTTTCAGTAAAACCCAGGCATTCTCCCATGGTGAAAAATCCCAACCGTTTGATAAAGACTCCGCAGGAATGCTAATTGGTGAAGGAATCGGAATGGTTCTGCTGAAACGACTTGAGGATGCTGAACGGGATAAGGACCGAATTTATGCGGTGATTAAAGGGATCGGATCTTCGAGCGACGGCCGGTTCAAAAGCATTTATGCCCCCAGACCGGAAGGACAAATTTTGGCTCTGAAACGTGCCTATAAAGACGCGGGGATAGAACCCTCAACAATCGGTATGATTGAAGCTCATGGGACCGGAACTATCGCCGGCGACGTGGCTGAAATCTCAGCACTGAAAACATTCTACAATGAACATGACTCTAAAAAGCAACATATTGCGCTGGGAAGCGTAAAATCACAAATTGGCCACCTGAAAAACGCTGCCGGCTCAGCCGGTATCATTAAAACAGCGCTTGCGCTTTATCACAAAGTCATTCCAGCTACCATCAACATCACAGAACCCAATAAGGAGTTTGAGCTGGAAGACTCTCCATTTTATCTGAATACCGCCGTTCGACCGTGGTTTAAATCAAAGAATGATCCCCCCAGAAGAGCAGCAATTAGTGCATTTGGTTTTGGCGGCACAAACTTTCACTACGTACTGGAAGAGTATGGAGAAGAGCGCCCCCAACAATTCAGAATACAAAAGGTTGCTCAAGAGATTATTATTACTGCCCAAACACCTGCTGAATTGTTAGATGAAGGTAAAAAGATTCTGGAACAACTTAAATCAGATTTGGGAAAAACGGTCTTTTATGAACTCATTACCCGCGATAAACAGAGCCCGCCACTTGAAGTTGCCAGAGTTGGCTTTGTGGCAAAAACACCGCTGGAAGCCGCTGAATTATTAGAAAAGGCAGTTTTTCAACTCACTGAAAATATAGAAGAAGAGTCCTGGGAACTTCCTCAGGGTATTTTCTACCGAAAAAAGGGGATCGACCCCAAAGGTAAAGTCGTCGCACTTTTTGCCGGTCAGGGATCACCCTATGTCAACATGGGTAAAGAACTGGTTTGTAATTTTCCGCCTTTAATGGAAAGCCAGACCTTCATGGACGACTTGTTCATTGATGACGGACTGGAACCCCTGTCAAAAATTGTTTATCCAAATCCCAGTTTTGATAAGGGTTTAAAGAAGGCACAAGATAAGACACTGCAGATGACCGAAAATGCTCAACCCGCTATTGGGGTGTTCAGCGCTGGGCAACACCAGATAATGAAAAAGGCCGGTTTCAAACCGGATTTTGTTGCCGGACACAGTTTCGGTGAACTCACTGCACTCTGGGCAGCGGAGGTTTTATCCGATGAAGATTACTTTACACTTGCCAAAGCCAGAGGAAAGGCCATGGCCGCACCGGATGATCCCGATTTTGATGCAGGGAGCATGCTGGCCGTTATGGGCGATGTTGAGAATCTGGAAAACGATATCAAAGCGTTCCCCACAATTACCATCGCCAACCTGAATTCTGGAAATCAGATTGTCCTGGCAGGCCCTAAAGATGATATTGGAAAAGTTCAAAAAGCGCTGAAAAAGAAAAAATATCGGGCAATCTTATTGGGTGTATCGGCCGCATTTCATACCAAACTGGTCGGTCATGCACAAAAACCATTTGCTGAAGCCATTAAAGCCGCAAAATTTAACAAACCAAAATGCACAGTATTTTCTAATGCTTCTGCAAAAGCATACCCCAGCGACCCAAAGATTATCCAAAAGACACTTCAGGAACACATCTTGAATTCTGTTTTATTTAAAGATGAAATTAACAACATATATGACAGCGGTGGATACTACTTTATTGAATTTGGTCCAAAAAATATTCTGACTAAACTGGTTGAAAATATACTAGAGAATAAACCATATATATCTGTCGCCTTTAACGGTAACATCAAAAAAGAGAGTGACCGTCAATTTCGTGAAGCTGTTGTTAAACTTAAAGTCTCAGGTCTTTCATTGGGTGACATAGACCCATATCTACTTAAACACAAGAAAGTTGAAAAGAAAAAGACCGCAATGACACTTAAATTAAGTGGCACAAACTATGTCAGTGAAAAAACCAGACTCGTATTTGAGGACGCATTGAACGATGGTCACAAAATTCAATCCATTCAAAATGTTACCAAAAATAGCGATGAAGTTGCTACTAAATCAAGTCCAAGTGAAACAACCATGAAAAAGAATGAATCGACACCTGTCAAACAGGAAAATATTAGCATCCAGTATCCATTAGAAAGTATTGAGCGAAGCATGACGAGCTTCAATACCCATCAGAATGAAACATTAAAGATCCACGAACAATTTCTAAACAGTCAGGCAGAATACTCCAGAAGTTTTTTTCAGATTATGCAACAACAGGCTCAGGCCGGACCTAATTCAATGTCAAAAGAGGTCGCGGACAGTATTTCTCAATTTCACAATCACCAGCGAGACACACTCAGAATCCATGAACAGTACCTGAACCAGCAAAATGAGTATTCAAAGAATTCATTCGAGCTCGTAAAACAGCAACAAGCACTTTTATTAGGCGGACATTCGGTACCACCATCAATTACGGTTACCCAGACACCTCAACCCCAACCCGTTCCCGCACCTCAACCCGTTGTTGCTCCAGCACCGGTAAATATGGTACCTCCAGTCGTAGCTCCGGAAGCACCAATGGCTTCAGCCGGTGCAATTGACAAACAAACCCTCACAAAAACGCTTTTGAAGGTGGTCAGTGAGAAAACCGGGTATCAGTCAGAGATGTTGGAATTAAACATGGATATGGAAGCAGACCTGGGTATTGATTCGATCAAAAGAGTTGAAATCTTAAACGGAATTCAGGAAAAACTGCCCGACTTACCCCAGGTTAATCCAGAAGAGCTATCTGAATTAAGAACACTGGAACAGATCATCAATCATATGATGCCTCATCAGGACAGTGAAGATGGACAGTCAGCATCTGAAGTGAATCAGGTGGCAGAGAAACAGAGTGGTACGATTGATAAGGACACGTTTGCCACGGTCTTGTTAAGCATTGTCAGTGAAAAGACAGGCTATCAGGCAGAGATGCTGGAGCTTAATATGGATATGGAAGCGGACCTGGGCATCGATTCGATCAAAAGAGTCGAAATTTTAAACGGTATCCAGGAAAAACTTCCGGATCTTCCAACCGTCAACCCGGAAGAACTATCTGAACTCAGAACTCTGGGTCAAATCGTGGATCATATGATTTCTCAGGACAGCGAAGCAACAGAACCCGGTCAAAATGAAAACCAGCCGACCCAGGCAACATCTACCGAAAGCACATCTGTAAATAGTGGCTTTGATATGGATTTACTAGCAAAGACACTGCTGGAAGTGGTAAGTGAAAAAACGGGTTACCTGGCAGATATGCTTGAATTAAGTATGGATATGGAAGCCGATTTAGGTATCGACTCAATCAAAAGAGTTGAAATACTGAACGGAATGCAAGAAAAACTGCCTGATCTCCCGGAAATCAACCCGGAAGAGTTGACCGAACTTCGAACATTAGAGCAAATCGTATCAAAAATGGGAGAGTCAGTCCCTAAAGAAGAAAAAAAAAAACGCCTGAACTAAAGCACTCAATCCAGCGGCGAGTTGTCAAATTAAAGCCGCTCCCTCAACCAGACCTCCTGAAATTAGGGCGAGACAATGACCCGGTTTGTCTCGTCACAGATGATAATACAAAAATAACTTCAGCCGTCATCGATCGTTTGAATAAACAAGGGTGGAAGAATATTGTCCTACTCCGGTTTTCGGATGCGACCCTTAAGTATTCTCAAAATCCTCATGAAGCGATCAGCAATACTTACGCATTAAAATCAGAAAAAGAAACTGATCTCTCTCCACTGCTCAAACAGATCGAGCAAGAGAATGGGGTGATCGGTTCTTTTATTCATATTCAGCCAGCTGCTGTTGTGAAATCAGAAGATCAATTACTCACATCTGATTTGCAAAAAACCGTTTTGAAACAGGTCTTTTTTATTGCTAAGCATTTAAAGGATTCATTAACCAAACCGGTAAAAACCGCAAGAAACTCATTTTTAGTCGTTACACGAATCAATGGACAACTAGGGTTTGGTGACCCCCGATATTCATCTCCAATCACTGGTGGGTTGTATGGTTTGGTAAAAACAGCCAACATCGAATGGAAAAATGTTTTCTGCCGCTCAATAGATATCGATCCGGATATGGATGAAGCATATGCCGCCGAGCACATTGTAACAGAGCTCTCTGATGCTGATTACCGACTGACTGAAGTGGGTTACATCGAGGATAAAAGGTCAACTCTGATCGCGGAAGTTGAAGAACAATCAAATGAAATACCAGCAAGACAGTATACAATCACGCCGGATGATCTCTTTTTGGTCAGTGGTGGAGCGAAAGGGGTAACATCCTCTTGTGTGAAACATCTCTCCCAACAACGACCCTGCAAATTCATCCTTTTAGGTCGATCTGAAATACTGGAGAATGAGCCTGACTGGGCGATTGATTGTCACGATGATATGGAGCTCAAAAAACGCTGCATGAATGATTTTATCAACAAGGGAGAAAAACCAACGCCCGTCAAAATCATGCAACGATTAAAACCCATTTATTCAAGTCGGGAGATCAAACAAACTCTGCAAGAAATTGAAACCAATGGTTCACAAGTATTTTACCTGAGTGTCGACATCAAAGATTCAAAAGAATTAAAGAAACAGATCGATAGGGTTACAAAGCAAACTGGACCCATCACCGGACTGATTCATGGTGCGGGTGTCCTTGCAGATAAACTAATTGAGCATAAAACAGAGCAGGATTTTGATGCAGTTTACTCAACTAAAATAGAGGGATTAAATTCTTTAATGAGTGTCATCCCTGATAAACAGCTGAAACATTTTGTATTATTCTCATCTGCCGCCGGTTTTTATGGAAACGAAGCCCAGTCAGACTATTCAGTCGCCAATGAAATATTGAACAAATATGCCCATCATTTCAAATATCTCAATCCGGATTGCCATGTATCAGCAATCAATTGGGGTCCCTGGGATGGCGGAATGGTCACTCCTGAATTGAAAACCCTTTTTAAGCAAAGAAACATCGATATCATCCCCATCGAAGTGGGTGCCAGCATAATGACGACTGAGTTGTCCACTGTTAACAGCGAGGTACCACAGGTTGTCATTGGAAGTTCAATGATTGTCCCTAATGAAACAGGTGACGATTTACAAACCTATTGTACCCAACGACAGCTAACCGTTGATCAGAATCTTTTTCTGCATGATCATGTCATTGGAGAAAATGCGGTACTTCCCATCATCTGCGCAATTTCCTGGATGGCCAATGGATGCGAACAGCTGTACCCGGGATATCAGTTTATTCAATGCAATGATGCCAAAGTATTAAAAGGAATCGTGTTTGAAAAAAATAGTCCTGCGGAATACTTTCTGGAAATCAGTGAAACCTATAAATCGAATCAGGAAATTGATTTTAATACCAAAGTTTATAGCATTAATTCAAAAAACAAGCAGATTTTCCGTTATAGCTCCTGCATTAAACTGGCGCAGAAGAAGCGACCCGATACACGATATGCTGAATTCAATCCGGTTGAAGATATTACCAAACCAGGGATAGAGTTTTACGAAGATGGAACGCTGTTTCACGGTTCTCTTTTTCGTAATGTTAAAAAAATGATCAATATCACATCGCAAAAATTGACCTTACAGTGTCAAACTCCTGATATTACCACCAATGATCAAGGGCAATTCCCTATTTCAAATTTCAACCCCTTTGCTGACGATGCAGGACTGCAGGCATTATTAATCTGGGCAAAACATCAATACCAGGCGGGTAGTCTGCCCTTAAGCATTCAACAAATCGAAATTTTCAGACAAACACCTTTTCAATCTGAATACTATGTCTCAATGGATGTACAATCCAGTAGCCAAAACAAGTTATCGGCAATAATTTCCATCCATGATGATCAAGGTGGTTTATATTCAAGATTTCATGGTGCTGAAGCCATTATCAGTAAAAACTTAAACCAGAAATTTGTTAAATAACCAGTTCATGGTCAGTAGTGTCCGGTTAGAATTTTACAAAAGCTGAAATGTAATCACTGACTCTTTGCATATGAATTTGAAGAATTTCTAAGCTTGCTTCACGAAAAACCGCCAAACTCGTTCGTGCCTCACTCAAACAAGGCTTATTTTCGCTACGCTTTACTAAGAAATTCTATTCAAATTCTTATTAGCACGATTCAGTGATTACATTTCAGCGACTAAGTTGCAAATAACTAACCGGACATTACGGGTCCATGATGAAACAAGCATATGGATTTATTTGTTTCCTGAAATACCCTATTTTTAACCTGTAATTTGCGCTGGATCTAACGCCAGAGCAATCGAGTAATTTTTTTTCATATCATTGCCATTATTGACATTCCCGCGAAAGCGGGAAGCTAGTCTCCAGCATGAAAGTCAGCAATCCAACCCCTGGATCCCCGCTTTCGCGAGGATGACAAGAAAAATGTTTTTCCTGCGACTGCCCTGATCAAACACTACAAAAATTGCAATTGTCCAGGTAAAATGATAAAATTAAAACGTAAGCCGACCAAAGACAAGGTGCTTTAAGAGGCAGGGTACAAATATTGCTTTTTAGTATAATCAAAATGAGTCTTGATATTTAAAATTGTCGATAATCTGTATTCATCCGCCGAACCCTGATAAACAGGATAAGTAGATTATCACAAGTCTGGTAAAACCATTTTAAAAATGAGGTAGTACTGTGAGCGTTGGAAAACTGACAGGTCCAAAAAAGGCAGCCATTCTTCTGTTGGCCTTGGGAGAAGAAGGTGCATCAGAGATATTGAAAAACCTTGAAGACAGAGAAATCCAGCAGGTCGGTTATTACATGGCCCGCTTTACGGACGTATCTCCTGAGGAACTGGACAGTGTTCTGGAAGAGTTCTACCGAAAGGCAGCAATGCAGGATCAGGGAGTTTCGATTAATGCCAGTGGTGATTTTGTGAAAAATGCACTGACGAAAGCATTGGGTGATGATAAAGCAAAAACCCTGGTGGATAATCTTCAATCTTCACAAGATGAAGGATCTTTGGACTCTCTTAAATGGCTGGAACCTAAAATGGTTGCGAGTCATATTATGAATGAGCATCCTCAAACTATTGCTTTGATTTTAGCCCATCTGGAAGATCCGGAACAGACAGCCCAGGTTTTGAAAGAACTACCGGAAAATCTTCAAGCAGATGTCACTTATCGCATGGCAATTTTAGAATCCATCCCACCCGGTGTCGTTAAAGAAATCGAAGAAGTTCTCTCGAAAGAATTAAAAGCGTCAGGTGCTTCTTCGGCGGCAAAAGTGGGAGGGGTTGAAGCCGTGGCGGAAATGCTTAACACAATGGATAAGACAACTGAAAGTCGGATTCTGGCCACCATAGAAGAATCCAACCCTGATCTGGCAGAACAGATAAGGGAATTGATGTTTACTTTTGAAGATCTGGTTCTGGTCGATCCAGCCGGAATGCAAGCTATTTTAAAAGCGATTCCTCAAAACGAATTGGTACTGGCGTTAAAAACAGCTTCCGATGCGGTAAAAGAGCATATATTTAGTAACATGTCAGAAAGGGCGTCAGACATGATTCGAGATGACCTCGATGCACTCGGTCCAGTCCGGGTAGCAGATGTCGATATTTCGCAGCAGAAATTGGTGAAGGTCGCCAGAAAACTTGAGGAAGAAGGAAAAATTATTATCAGTGGAACAGGTGGTGGTGACGTTATTTAGTACCTTATAAGTCATTTTCTGCGTCTTTTCAGCAGGAAGTAATTGGTTAAGGTACTTATCCAGTTTATCTGGGCTAGCGATTCACACGGCGTTGATTTTTTTTATTAATGCTGCCAGCTTTTGATTGTTATACTTTTCAATTTGTATCCTCTTGTGCCGGCTTTTTTCGCCTTTGACGATTTTTACATGGGTTTTTGCGGTACCTAATGTTTTCGCCACAAATTTGATGCACGCCTTGTTTGCTGCACCATCTACTGGAGGAGAAGCAATTTTTAATTGAATCTCTTCCTGATCAACCTCTCCCCCCCACTCATTCACAGAACTTCTGGGTTTTACCAAAAGATTCAATATCACCCGTTCTGCATTGACATCAATCGCTTTTTTCGCCATTTGGTTTTATCGGCTTGGGATAGCAATTATCTTAAATATTCCAATAATTCCTGGACATCTTTAACATAGACCAGTTTAAGAGATGACTTTGACTGATTCTGTTTTCGGGATGACGTTTCCGGAAGAAACACCTGCTTAAACCCACAACGTTCACTCTCATAAATCCTTTCCTGGGTAAAAGAAACACTGCGAAGCTCCCCAGTCAGGGCAACTTCCCCCATAAAAAGGGCCTTTTCAGGCAGTGTAAAATTCAAATGGCTGGAAAGCAAAGCGGCAACCAGAGACAAATCAATCGCAGGCTCAATCACTCGAAAACCACCCGCCAGATTCACATAGATATCATTTCGGCTGAAATCCATATTCAATTTTTTTTCCAATACAGCCACCAGCACCAGCAGTCTATTTCTATCCATCCCCATGGCTGTTCGAGCCGGATGATTCTGCTGGGTTTCCCCGACCAGTACCTGGATTTCTAAAAAAAGTGTCCGCGATCCTTCATTGGCAGGAAAAACTGCCATCCCGGGATGAGTGGAGGAAAACATATCAACAAAGAGGGAATTGGGCTTATTAATTTCTGCCAGACCTTTGGCAGTCATTTTAAACAAACCGACCTCGTTGATCGAACCATAACGGTTTTTAACAGAACGCAATATTCGATGTTGTTCTTTTTTCTCACCTTCCAGGTAAAGAACATAGTCAACCATGTGTTCCAACGTTCTGGGGCCGGCAATATCCCCTTCTTTAGTCACATGCCCAATTAGCATCACAGCCATATTGGATTGTTTAGCATATTGCATCAGCACAGATGCGGTTTCGCGGACTTGAGAGACACTTCCAGCACTGGCTGAGAGATTTTCTGTAAACAGAGTCTGGATCGAATCGATCACGGTAAAATCAGGTTTCAGCTCTTCCAGATTTCGTTGAATCTGTTCCAGATTTGATTCAATCAGAATCTGAATATGATCCTGTGAGAGCAGTAAACGATCTGCCCTTTGTTTGATCTGATTGGCAGATTCTTCACCGGAAACGTATAGTACTTTCAATTGGTTTTTTACCAACCGTGACAACAATTGCAGAATCAGTGTCGATTTTCCAACACCGGGAGTTCCGCCCAACAAGCCTATCGAACCTCTGACGATCCCTCCTCCAACAACGCGATCAAATTCAAAGACGGAAGTTTTCCAGCGCTCTTCTGATTCTGCTATCTGAATTTGAGAGAGTTTTCGAGGTTGGCTTTCTCCTTCAATCCAACTTTTTTTATGCGGTTTGTCAATGGTTTCCTTGAGTGTATCCCATTCACCACAATGATTGCACCGCCCTGTCCATTTTGGAAATCTCGCACCACAAGCGCTACAAACAAATTCTATTTTCTTTTTCCCCAAAATTTGACCTGATTTAGGTTGATTTCATTATTACTTTTCCAGTAATATTTACCATTAACGGTTATTTTATAACAACTGAAAACAGTCTTATTCAAAATACAATTCATTTTAATTATTACCTACGATAAACTGGAAAGCAGGTAGTGAAACAATTGAGACAAAGATCTGTTTGCTAATAACGCATTTATTTCTCAGTATCCAAATTCGCAAAATTATTCCAGGAAAGTTTTGCAAATTTAGATTTTTTTTCATCTTCGTTCTCATTTAAAATCCATGGCTAAAAAGCAAAAGCAAAAAAAAGCAGGAATTGCGAATCGGCAAAAAAATAAAAAACAGAAAAAAGTTGCCCAAAAAAGAAAACTGATAGCCAGTAAGCCGGTTCAAAAAAAGTTATCGCAATCCAAGGTCAAACAAAATTTGAAAAATTTACCCCGTCTGGTTCTTGAGCCAGAACTTTTGGAAATTGCCTTTAGCGAAGATGAATTAAAACAAGCGGTATCCGCACAGGAAAAAGTCCCTGATCAAGTCGAAGCCATCGCAACCCCCGATTTCGTTCAAAAACTGTCCACACAACTTGAGGCAATGAAACTTCGTTTTGAACAGAATCAGGATGTCGATAAAAGTATGATGGTCCATGCCATTCTTTATTTCATGGAACAGGAGGGTGCACCTGCCTTTCTGAACCAGATTGTTGTAGGCATGTTCTATTATGCAAAATTTAAATCAGCATCTCCGGAAGCCGAAATCACTTTAGATGATCTCAATCAAGCTCTGAAAGAATACGATCAGGATTGGGAATCCTATTTAAAAGAGAAAATGGATCAAATGAATCCGGAAGGTGCAGAAAACCCTGAACTGGAAGAAGACGATGATGATACTGTCTCGATTTCACCAGCACTTTTTGAACCCCTGGTTGAAGAATTTGAATCCCATCTGGAATCCAAAGATGAAATTGAAGACGAAGTTAAGGAAAGAGCGATTGAAGATGTTGAAGTCCTTTTTAATGATTATTTTGAAGAGAAAGGAATCACACAGCTTGAAGATGTTCGATTGCGCAAAATCAAAAACTTTTTGGACGGTTGGTTCATTCGCATGATGCACCCGACAAAAGAGGATTTGGAGTTTATGATTGACTCTTTGGAACTGTTTTTTAATTTCGCTTTGGAAAAAGAAAAAATGCCTGCAGATACATGTCAGGAAATTGTGACTTATTTAGCAGATAAAGAAAGTATACTTACCAAATTAGAAGTATAGTCAAAAAACATTAGAAAAATGGATAGCGATCTTTCTGGTAAGAACGTTATCCATGCGCCTATTTTTCCAAACCAGCCCTGACATTACTTCCTTTCAAATTTCCGCTTGTCCCATCGCGGACTTGATTACCCATTAATCAAATAGCCATTCATGAAAAAAAAAATCCTCTTACCGATTTCATCGATCTTGTGTTTTCTTTCTTTGCTCATAATAGCCAATCCAGCTACTGGCAAATCTAAAAAAAATAATCTTTTTAGTCAAAATCCGATTATTGCAGATGTGGATTCCGATCCCATTAGAATCGAAGATGTAGAAGATAAAAAAATAAATGAACTGCGAACGCAATTGTATAAAGCTTTGGTTCATAAGATCCAGATTAAATCCCTGGAAAAACTCGCAAAAAAGTATCCCAAATACTCAATAGAGCCGAAAATGGGTATTCCCGATCAACAAATTAAACGCTTTTACAATTCGAGAGGACTTAAAAGCCGAGGGACGTTTGAGGACCTTAAACCTCGGATAAAATCATTTTTAATGCTTCAGGCATCAGCTATCCATGCAGAAAGATTATATAAAAGAGCCGTTAGCAAAGGACTCATTGTATCTTACCTTCACCCACCTAATTCATTTCTGATACAAGCCCCAGTTGAAACTGCTTTTTTAAGAGGAAATCCAAACGCAAAAATAATGGTGCTGGAATATTCCGACTACCAATGTCCATTTTGTAGCCGCGTTCAGTCAACCATCAAAACAATCAGAAAAAAATATGGGAATAAAATAATATTTGCCTATCGTCATTCTCCACTCGACTTCCACCAGGAGGCAGATGAGGCATCTATTGCAGCCGAATGTGCAAGAGATCAGGGTAAATTTGAACCCTACCATGATATGCTGTTTGATAACTATCGATCGATTAATTTTCCCAATCTAAAACGTTTTTCCAAAAAAGTGGGGATAAAAGACCTTAAGGCATTTAACCAGTGTCTCGATCAGGAGAAGTATCGAAATCGTCTTGAAAATGATCAAAAAGCTGCTGCTGCTGTGGGAATCAAGGGAACACCTGGTTTTATTATCGGTAGCTACGACAAAAAAAAGGGAATAGTTAAAGGAGAGATGATTTCCGGTGCACAACCGTTATCGGCCTTTGTCGATATCATTGATAAGTACCTTAAATAGAACCGATAATTTTTACTTAATCACATGATAAAACTTGAAGCATCTATTTCGATTCAATGCCCAGCAAAGATAAATCTCTTTTTATTCATCCAGAAAAAAAGGGATGATGGTTATCATGAGCTATTAATGGATCTGATTCCGGTTTCTTTATTTGATCAACTGGAATTTCATCCACCGGTAAAAAACGGAATCTATCTGTCTTCGAATCTAAAGGATGTCAATCAGGAAGATAATCTGGTGGTAAAAGCGGTAAGAATCCTTGAAGACCAGTCGAATCAAAAATTTTCCTTACATATCAAATTAAAAAAATTAATCCCGTGGGGAGCTGGACTAGGAGGGGGAAGCAGCAACGCTGCCCATACGCTTACGACCCTAAACACGTTGTATCATTTGGATTTCAGCATTGATCAATTGAAAGATATGGCAATCCAATTAGGAGCTGATGTTCCTTTTTTCATTGAACCACAGCCGTCACTTGCTGAAGGAATCGGTGAAAAACTGACGCCTTTACCGATATTTTCTCCACTGTTTTTGATACTGATCTTTCCAAACTTTCCCATTTCCACCGGTACCGCTTATAAAGAGTGCCAGATATCCAAAAGAGAAGATATCATAACAGAATACTCCACAACAAACCTGGCCGGATATAATGAAGAGATGAATGATTTTTGGATACCTCTGGCCAAACAATACCCTGTTTTGAATAGATGTCGATCCCGTTTGATCCATGAAAATTCAATATATGCAGGAATGTCCGGATCAGGCAGTACGGTATTTGGTGTTTTTAAAAACCAGCAGATTAGAGACCAAGCTTATGAAAACATTTGTACTCATACGGATTGGCAGGTATTTCGTTGTGAAACTCTCAACTATCCACCCTGATCAGTCGAAACTTCCCTGTTTTAACGCTTAAACATCTCTTTGATAATTTGAATTCCGGCATATTTGGGAAATAGCCAGGGTTTGTCCGGAAAACGATTTTGACTGTTCTAAAATCATTGACCTCTTTCCGCTGGAACAAGGAAGACATCTTTTTTTCCCGCTACTTCCAAAAATCCCACAACCGGAAAAAAACAACCCCAGAAAAATCATTGTCAGGATAAAATAAGTTGTTCGTTTTGCTGTTTTCATTTTTTTTTGCCTGATATTTTATATATAATTGAAACGCTCCGGTCAGATCATTGAGTCTCTCTCATGACAACCACCCTCGAATGACCTTCACCTGGAGTTAACCCGGTTTTTTAACGTAAAGTCTTTACCTTCCCTGGTTTTTGAAAATAAATTCCTACTTAAAAGCCAAGCAGGAATTTATTTAAGACTTTATTGAAGCAACCGTAATACATTCGGTGGTATTTGATTCGCCTGAGCTAACATGGCACCCGCCGACTGCATCATAATCTGATGTTTTGTATACTCAGCCATCTCTGCGGCCATATCCACATCACGGATAATAGACTCAGCTGATATCAGATTCTCATTCGCAACTCTCAGATTCGAGAGATTACTTTCGAGGGTATTCTTCTGGAATGCTCCCAGTGCCCCTCTAAGACCCGTTACTTGGTTGATGGCATTATCTACAATCTTTAAAGAATCCGAAGCTCCCTGAAAACTGGTAACATCAACGTCATTTAAACTCTTAAATCCGCTTCTGTTCAGAACACCTCTAGCCAGTGTATCGGAGTGTGTACTTCCGAGAGAAATCCCCACTGTCTGGTTCTGGTTTGCTCCCACTTGAAACTTCAAAGACTTCTGTGAGACAAAAACACGTCCGATTGATTTACCTCCATCTGGAATATCTTCATCCACAGACGCATCACCTTCTGCATTTTCATCAACCCGATCGTTGACAACACAATCCTCCTGAATACCAATTACATCGGTTCCAGAATATCGTAGAGCAAGACCATCCACACAGCTGGCACCTGTAATCCCGGTAAGTAATCGACCTTTACCAATCGCCGACTCACCGTTAATGGTACCTTTAATATCCAGACCGGCGTTAGCAGCTTCAATCTCGTCACCGTTTTCGGAAAGAACTCCCGCCGTACTACTCATCACCTGGAAACTCTTTTCAGAACCAAAATCCCGGTGTCGCGCAGAAACCATTCCGGCATCATCCACAATCACATCGATACTCAGACCGTTTCGATCAATTTCCGATCGTAAATTCTGCACGGTTGTCGCAACAGTATCGTTCGCATTTGCCGTATACGATGCCATCTTTCCATTTTCGATGACGGTCAATCTCTCACCCGCTACCACCATCTCCTGGGTTAAAGCTGATTGCCCAACCACTGAAGACCGGGTGGCATTCTGAGTAATGGTCACATCAAATCCATGCTCACTGGAATCCTTCGTTTTTAATGTTGCACCTACAAATTCCAGATTACCGCCAGTTGTAAAACCCGAAGCTCCGTTGGAACCATCTAACAAACGCTTATTTCCAAACTGCGCCTGCGTCGAGATACGATTAACTGTATCCAACGCATTCCGGATTTCATTCTGATCCGCATGAAGCATCACATCATCATTTACCCCCTCATTCGCTGCATGAATCGCCAACTGCCGAATACCTATCAAAAGACTACTAATTTCTGACATATTCGCTTCAGTGGTTTGAACAAGAGAAATGGCCGTTTCGGAGTTATCAATCGCCTGCTGTATACCACCAATCTGCGCTCTCATCTGTTCCGAGATCACAAGCTTGGCAGGTCCATCAGCAGCTCTTGAAACCTGAAGCCCTGATGACAGTTTTTCCAACGTCTTGGACAACTTGTCATCATTCGACTTCAAGTTTCTGTGTGCAGTCAATGCACTGATGTTGTTATTAATTCGCAAACTCATAACAAACCTCCCTGTTATAAATTAAACATCCTGTACAGGTAAAAACCTGCAAAAACCCTAGTAGGTAAGAATATAATCCAATTTTCACCTCCCTGTTTTATCAAACATCCATGTTAATAATTGCATTAAAACTGTTTTTGGAATTATCCAAAACAGTTTGCCGGTTTTTAAAACACTTTTATCATTCAAAAACAATTGAATGAAAGGTATAGCCGATCAGACAATAATCAGATCCGAGCTCTGAGATCCTTTATATCCATATCAGCCACCCAAACGTCCTTAATATTAAGTCAACTAGTACCGTGTTTCAAAAGTTTTGTACTGAAAATTGGTATTTTTAATTAACTCTGCTTATGTTGAATAATCCACCTGTTCAAAGTTCCCAGTTCCCAGTTCAAAGTTGTAAGTGTCTAATAACCTTGAACTGGGAACTTTGAACAGTAAACCAAGATAGTGATAAATGGATTAATTATGGGACACTACATTTTGCTAAAAATATGGAAAAAACTTTTGAACCACGGTACTAGGTAACAAAATTTCCTCTTTTTTATCCTCCTTTAATTCGGCTTTTTTAAAACGATCTATTAAAAAATGGTCTATTAATTTTTTATTTCTTATTGACGAAGATCGAATCCAACAATTCAACCCTCTGTATATTTTCAAACAATTCCAATGATATAATTAATGAAAAAACAATTATATGGTTTCAGAATAATATTTCCTCATCGTCATTATGTATAAATATTCGAGACTGCCACAGCTAACCCAACAGTTGTAAAACATTCTTAGAATTCTGTGTTGAATGTGCCAGCATCGCTGCTGAAGATTGCATTTTTATCTGATTTTTTGTAAACTCCGCCATTTCCTGGGCCATGTCAGTATCACGAATTACAGATTCAGAAGATATTAGGTTTTCATTGGCCACCCGTAAATTGGAAAGATTTGTTTCCAGCGAGTTTTTTTGTATTGCACCTAACCTTCCGCGTTCAGTCGTAATTTCAGTTATTGCTTTATCAACCAGGAGAAGGGAATCCTGAGACTCCTGATAATCCAGGACATTAATATCCATAAGGCTTTTTAAACCTGACTTATTATTGACATCCCGCCCCAAGCTTACGGGTTTAATATCACTTAATGAAACATCAAGGGTTTGTGCTAATGAACCACCGACTTGAAACTTCATTGAATTTTGTGAGACATAAACTCTACCTACCGCCAAGCCATCATCTGGAATATCCAGTTCCTGTTCATCTCCTCCCGCAGAACCATTTTCCTCCAGCTTGTCATAAACTTGGCATTCCTCTAAGAACTCATTTTCATCTTTAATATAATAACCCACACTCAGGCCATCAATACATTTGGAACCATCCTGACCGGTTAAAACCTGTCCTTTCCCAATGGCCGACTCTCCATTAATAGATCCCTTAATATTTTTCCCGCTTTCAGCATTAATAATTTCATCGCCATTTTCACCCAGAACACCTGCGCTGCTGCTGGAGGCTTGAAAACCATAATCTGAACCATATTTACGATGACGAATAGTAAGCGCACCGGAATCATCTAATGAGACCTCTAGGTCCAATCCTTTTTTATCAATTTCTAATTGAAAATTTTGAATAACATTTTGGGCAGTATCATTTGCATCAGACTCATACATGGCAAATCGCCCATTTTCTATCACCGTCAATACTTCTCCAGCTTTAACTATGTCATCTGTCAGAGCTGTCATTCCCGCCATATTTGCCCGGGTCCCCACATTATTGATCTTTATTTCAAAACCCAGATCTCTTGAATCCTTTGTATTTTTACTTGCTCCGACGAATGCCAGGTTATTTCCACTCGTCAACCCGACAACACCATTGGATCCATCAAGCAGTTTTTTATTTCCAAAACTGCTTTCAGCAGCAATCTGACTGATGGTTTCTAGTGAGGTTCTGATTTCATTCTGGTTTGCCAATAATGTATCATCATTATTCACCCCTTCATTTAAAGAGTGAATAATCAGTTGGCGAACACCTCCCAGCAACTGCGTCACTTCACCCATACTTGCCTCGGTAGTTTGCAACAACGACACAGCCACCTCAGAATTGCTAATTGCCTGCTTCGTACCAATCACTTG
>Ga0307989_1000437_pt1 | contig 27492 bp, 23 predicted proteins | sample EllFjometagen185_FD_203164 | JGI IMG/M metagenome (GOLD analysis project Ga0307989, IMG submission 203164) | Marine microbial communities from Ellis Fjord, Antarctic Ocean - #185 | ecosystem: Environmental > Aquatic > Marine > Unclassified | place: Southern Ocean | collected 2014-10-08 | reverse complement strand
TTCGAAAGAATTATCAATATCACGGCCAATTATAATAGTCGCTGCTTGGATTGGCGTAGATGGTTCCACATTACTCATATTTATTCCCACTCAGGTTAATTGAAGTATATCCAATGGAAGACCGTTCATGTGCGACATGTCACTAGCAGTAACTATAATGTACATCCTTGGGCGATAAAGGCAAGATCACTCTTGTGAATGTCCGGCAATTCAATTACTTCGCGAAAAGGTCTTACAGGAAGTTTTAGCTTTCCCGAAAACCCTCTCAATCTTGATAAGATATTAAACATCATGCTGCAAGCGACTTAAAGCTGATTCGCTTCAAATGAAACCGTGCCCAAAAGAAAGCGAATATAAAAACAACGATATTTCCAATGATCAGACTGTAGTAAACTCCGTCAATTCCCATTCCCAGGGATTGAACAAAATAAAATGCCAGTGGAACTGTCAGGATGCCCATCCGTACAATCGGGATGACAACTGCCGGATAAGGCCGACCCGTTCCCTGAAAAGCGGCACCGGAAATAATAGCGACTGCCACTCCTAACGTCGTGTGAGATACTAGTCGAACCTGCCTTACAGCGGTGTCAACAACATCCGGTACATTTGAAAAGAGAGAGAAAAGAACCGGAGCAGCCAACACATAAACAGAAGCAGCAATGAAAACCATAATCAATCCCAACATGATATTTTTCATGTAGATTTCCAGTATTCTATCCAGATTTTGTCTTCCATAATTCTGAGATATCATGGTAATGGTGGCGGCGGAAACAGAAATGGCAGGAATAATCAAAATATTATCCATCCGACCGACCAGTGTCCACGAATTCATGTATAGCTCTCCGATATTTCCAACCAGTTTATTTAAAAACATAATGGCAATTGAAATGCTACCCAGATTCAAAAACTGAGGAAATCCAATTCTAACAACCTCTTTAATAATGGAAAACCGAACTTTCGCGAGAGAAAAACTGATGGGAATACTTGTCCTGTCACCTAACATGAACCATGTGATATAAACAATAACAACCAAAGTCGACACCGTTGTTGCCAGACCGGCCCCTACTACGCCCATATTCAGGCCGAAGATAAAAATGGGATCCAAAATGATATTGACCACTGTTGACAATAACATTGCTTTGGCGATTACGTGAGTAAGCCCCTCTCCTTGTAAAATACCACCGAATATTTGACCCAGGATCATCAGCGCAAAAGAGGGTAGAACAAAATAAAAGTATTGCAAACCCGAATCCAATGCTTCCTGACTTAACTCGCTACCTGCCAGGATATGGATGAACTGGTCCCCATAAAGATAACCCACCATCAGAGCTGGAACCGCAATGATCATACCAATGGAAAAACCGCTGGCAGAAATAAATTCCGCGATTTTGGTATTCTTTTCACCAATGGTGCGCCCGACCAATGAGCTGATACCAATATTAAGGCTAGCACCAATAGCCATAAAAATAAAAAACAGAGGGAACAGAAGCCCCGTACCTGAAATCAGCGCAGTCGAAGATTTATCAATTAACGAAATAAAGTAAGTATCGACAATCATATATAGCAACTGCAGGATATTCCCCAAAAGGATGGGAAGGGCTATTTTCAGGGCAACCGGAATAATAGGACCTTCAAACATTCCCGGGATTTCTTTTTGTTTCATGTTTTTTTAGATTTGTAAGTGGGTTAATCAATCAGCAGAGTAGTTGTTCTTATGAAGGTTATGATACTATAATGATTTGTTGTTCCTTCTATTTCATACAAAAGGAAACGGTGGGTGGGTAGACACGGAATCTTCGGTCATCTCTTTCGAATCAGCCCATAGAGGAGTTTGATTTCTTCTGCCCAGATGGTACTGTCAGTGGTTTCAAGAATCAGGGGAATCTCTTCAAACCGTTTGTCATTCATAATATAGTCAAACACAGCCATCCCGATTTTTCCTTTTCCAATGCTGTCATGCCTGTCAACATGGCTGTTAAGATCTTTCTTTGAATCGTTCAAGTGCATGCTTTTCAGATATGAAAAACCGACCACATCATCAAAATGTTTAAAGGTTTTTTCACAGTCTGCATCAGTAGAAAGGTCGTAACCGCCGGCAAATGTATGACAGGTATCCAGGCAAATCCCCACCCGGCTTTTATCTTCAACACCATCAATAATCGCAGCCAATTGCTCAAATTCAAAGCCGAGATTGGTCCCCTGACCCGCCGTATTCTCAATCACTGCGGTAACACCTGATGTCTGGTCCAGTGAGAGATTGATGGATTCTGAAATGCGTTTTAAACATTCGTCTATTGGGATTTTTTTTAAATGACTCCCTGGATGAAAATTCAACAGGACTAAACCAAGCTGTTCGCACCGTTGCATCTCATCCAGAAAAGCGGCTCTGGATTTTTCAAGTGCTTCAATCTCCGGATGTCCCAAATTGATCAAATAACTGTCATGGGGGAGAATATACTCAGACGAGATATCGGCCTTCTGACAATTGGCTTTAAAAGCCTGAATACTCTTCTCCGTTAGCGGCTTGGCTTTCCATTGTCTCTGATTTTTAGTAAACAGGGCAAAGGCTTTGGCTCCGATTTCCATTGCATTTAACGGTGCATTTTCTACACCTCCGGCAGCACTGACATGGGCTCCGATTCTTTTCATATCCGTTCCTTTTCCGGTAACATTGTTCCATATTCGATTAAGTTTCGATGTAATTCATAACATTTGGTCAGATCATGCCTGATGTGTCCTTTTCGGGAATCTCTGACATATTTTCTCAGATAGTCTTTGTACATGGGGTGTGCACATTTTTCAATCAGTACCTGGGCACGATGGGTGGGGCCCAGTCCCCTTAAATCTGCCAGACCTTGTTCCGTTACTATAATCTGAACAGAGTGTTCATTATTATCAATATGCGGACACATGGGAACAATAGCAGAGATTTTGCCTTCTTTGGCAATGGATGGGGTCATTAAAAAGGAGAGATAACTGTTGCGCGTAAATTCTCCACTACCGCCGATTCCATTGATAGCATCCGTTCCAAAGACATGAGATGAGTTGGCATTTCCATACAGATCAACTTCAACCGCTGTATTTAATGAAATAACTCCCAGGCGCCTGATAATACCGGGATGGTTGGATATTTCCTGAGGGCGTAATACGATCTTTGGTGCAAAAAAGTCCATATCGTCAGTGATAGTTTTCAGCTTATCCTGACTAATGGTCAAACTGGCAGCACTGGCACCCAGTAACTTTCCGTTAAGCATCAGGTCGATCATGGCATCTTGAAAAACCTCAGAGTACATGTAAAAAGGAGGTATATCCGGATGGGCTCCAAGACCTGAAAGGACAGCATTGGCCACATTCCCAACCCCTGCCTGCAGAGGGAAGATGCTTTTGGGATGATGATCTCCACTCATTTCACTCAGCAGAAATTCAATCACATGTTCAGCAATCTGTTTGCTGACTGCATCGGGTGGAGAAAACCCCAATTCGTCATCCGGCTGATCTGTTTCTACTATCCCAATGACTTTTTTAGGATCAACCAGTGCGTACGGCCAGCCAATTCGCATCATCGGTTCAAAAATATGAATGGGATAACGTCTGGGAGGAGGGGGCATAATCCTAATATCTGCCATCTCTCTGAGTCTGGGTGAATGATTTTTATTGATCTCAATGATGATTTTGTCAGCACACTGTAAAAATGTGGGGGAGGCACCGATAGATGATGTCAGGTAAACCCTACCATCCGCGGTAATCTCGCTTGCTTCAATAACCGCAACGTTGACCTTTCCAAAAAAGCCTGATGCAACCGCCTGGGGTAAATGTGACAGATGCATCTCAACATACTCTACCTCTTCCTGGTTAATCAGTTTACGAATCCCTTTGGCAGATTGATAAGGGGCACGCCAGGAGATCGCATTGGCTTCGGCTAAATCCTGGTCAATTGCCTTGCTGGTGGAGGCGCCGGTCAAAACGCGAAGCTTGAAGTTTAATCCCATATCATGGTGTTCTTTCGTCCTTTCGGCTAAAGCTTTAGGAACCACTTTGGGTGCTCCGGCTGATGTAAAGCCACTGAACGCAACCATATCGCCATCAGAAATACTTAAGACAGCTTCTTCAGCAGTCAAAATAGGGTAGGGAGTTTGTGACTTCATGGGTTTCCTTAAAAAATAGGTATTAACAATCTGATCTTCAGAGACAATCCAGATTTTACTTGATTCTCATTTCACTGCGTTTCATAATAAAGCATTCATTTTAAAATAGAAAAGTTTCCAATACAAGCCCGTTTTTCCGTATTTGCATAAGAACGACATAGTTGCATAAATATGGCGAAAGGTTAAGCTGAATTCAATCCTAAATTAAATATATGAGTCTACATCTTGAAACACCCCTGTTTGAATTAATGAAAGCAACCAGGGATCTTAAAAAACCAGTTTTCCTGAAAATGGAATGTTTTCAGCCGACAGCATCATTTAAAATTCGGGGAATTGGTTATCTCTGTGAAAAATCAATTCGTGAAGGAAAATCCCAATTGATTTCATCATCGGGTGGAAATGCCGGTTTGGCAGTGGCTTATGCCGGTAGAAAACTGGGAGTAAAAACAACCGTCATTGTTCCGGACACAACACCCAAAGAAGTCAGAGATCGGATTGAGCAGGAGGGAGCAATCGTGCAGATTCACGGGTCGGTGTGGGATGAGGCGGATGCTTTTGCCAGGTCTCTGGCTGATGAAACCCAGGGAGCTTATATTTCCCCTTTTGATCATCCGGATATCTGGAAAGGACACGCCACGCTGATCGATGAGATTATTCAACAATGCCCAGTGACACCTGACACCATTATACTCTCTGTGGGAGGAGGCGGGCTGTTTTGTGGTGTGATGGAAGGTCTTACCAAAAATAGTCTTTTTGACACATCGGTCATCGCAGTAGAAACAACCGGGGCGGCATCTCTTTATTCTTCTGCGAAAGCCGGAAAAATAGTTACCCTGGATGCGATTAACTCCATCGCCAAGTCGCTCGGAGCAAAAACGATTGCAGAAAAAGCATTTGAATATGCCAATTCCAAGAAAGTCAGATGTGTCACCGTATCAGATGCACAGGCGGTTGACTCGGTTATGCGGTTTGCCCATGATCAAAAGGTTATGGTAGAACCTGCCTGTGGTGCAGCTTTGTCAATTGTTTACGATTATCCCGATCTACTTAAAACCGCAAAAAATGTTGTCGTGATCGTCTGTGGTGGATTCAGTACCGGAGTAGATGAAATTAACCATTGGAAGGCATTATTGGACAATAATGAGCTATAGACCCCGTTTTTTGGAATACCATGCAACTAGAATTTGAAGGTGGAGAGATCAGAAGTTGGCGGGTTGATGATGAAACATCATTGGCATTTCAGGCGAATAATCGAAAAATCTGGGAAAACCTCCGCGATGCCGCTCCGCTCCCTTATACGATTGATAATGCCAGGGAATTTATCGAACTTGCCCATGCCAAGTCACCAGAAACCTATTTCTGCATCGACATTGCCGGCAAAGCAGTCGGATCCATAGGATATATCCTGAATGATAATATCCACCGATTTACAGCAGAAATCGGATATTGGTTGGGTGAAGAATTTTGGGGACGTGGCATCACGACAGCAGTGATGCGTAAGATAACCACTTATGCCATCAAAACCCACAATCTTCACCGTATTTATGCCGTTCCCTTTGAATCAAATCAGGCATCCTGCAGGGTGCTGGAAAAAGCGGGTTACCAGTTTGAAGGGAGAATGATAAAAAGTGGATATAAAGATGGAAAATTGGTAAATCAGATGCACTATGCCCACGTTGTAGACACCTGGCGGCCATAGGATAAAAAAAATCCCCTTGTTTCCTGAGTAAAATTATCGTATCATGCAATATCCTGGAAGTAGCAAACCCCTTCTTACGTGTCTTCCAAGGATGATCTTACGGTCTTTTTTGCGGGTTGCTTTCTAAAAAGGTTATATAGTACTTCAACTTCGGTTTTTTTTGGTATTGAAAATGCTGCGAATAGTTTTAAAATTAATGAGATAATCACCCAGCCATCAGCTTTCAGGCTACAAGATTTTGAGTTTTTTAAACGGACAGCTGATAACTGACGGTTAATAACTCTGACCGCTTACGGCAAAAGTAATTCACCATTACCCAAAATACGTGCCAAAACAAATTATAGTTGAAGCACTATAGATGGTTTTCTGAGAAATCATCCTGTCCATATGAACGAAATGACTTACAGCTAAGGTTAAAATATGACTGAATTTAGATTTTCTGCTTCTGATGAATATCGCCAGCATGCCTGGATGAAAAGCATGGATGAGTACAAACAGCTTTATCAACGTTCAATCAAGGACCCGGAAGGATTCTGGGAAGAGATGGCAGATACATTCCACTGGGAGAAAAAATGGGAAAGTGTTCGCAAATCCAACTATGCTGTTTCAAAAGGTCCCATTCAGATCGAATGGTTTAAAGGTGCCCAAACGAATATTGTCTATAATTGTCTGGATAGGCATCTGGATAAAAGAAGAGATCAGCCGGCAATTATCTGGGAGGGGAATGAGCCGGGTGAAGATTATGTTGTGACCTATGGTGAATTACATCAAAAAGTTTGTAAGTTTGCCAACGTGTTAAAAGAGAAAGGTGTGCAAAAAGGGGACCGGGTAGCCATTTATATGCCCATGGTTTTGGAACTGGCAATTGCCATGATGGCGGTTACCCGAATTGGTGCGATTCATAGTATTGTATTTGGCGGATTCTCTGCCGAAGCACTAGCGAACCGGATTCTGGATAGTGAGTGTAAAATATTGATCACCACGGATGGTGTCATGCGTGGCGCCAAGGCTGTTCCTTTAAAGGGAAACGCGGATGCAGCCATGGATATCTGTCTGAAAAAAGGTCATCAGGTACAGAACTGCTTCGTAGTTAGCCGAACAGGATCTGAAATTACGATGAAGAGCGGCCGGGATATCTGGTGGCACGAAGCAATGGAAAAGGCTTCAGATGAGTGTCCAGTAACCTGGATGAAGGCAGAAGATCCGCTTTTTATTCTCTATACATCCGGATCAACAGGAAAACCCAAGGGCGTACAGCACAGTGTGGGTGGATATATGGTTTATGCCGGAACCACTTTTAAATATGTTTTTGATTATCATGAGGGAGATGTATACTGGTGTACCGCTGATATCGGGTGGATTACCGGACATAGCTATATCGTTTATGGACCACTCTCTCAGGGAGCTACCAGCCTGATGTTTGAAGGAGTGCCAACCTATCCGGATGCCGGCAGGTTTTGGGAGGTGGTGGATAAATGGAAAGTGAATCAGTTTTATACGGCTCCGACGGCCATTCGGGCCTTGATGGCTCAGGGTGATCAGTGGGTTACCAAGCACGATCTGTCGAGCTTGCGACTATTAGGAACCGTTGGCGAACCCATCAACCCTGAAGCGTGGAAATGGTATTTTAAAAAGGTGGGAAAAGAAAAATGCCCTATTGTAGATACCTGGTGGCAAACAGAGACAGGCGGTATCATGATTACGGCGCTTCCTTATGCAATTGATCAGAAACCAGGCTCTGCTTCTTTACCCTTTTTTGGAATTTCTCCGGAAATTATAGATGAGCAGGGAAACGTTTTGGAGGGAGAATGCGAAGGTCTACTGGTATTGAAAGAATCCTGGCCAGGGCAAATGCAAACGGTATATGGTGATCATAAGCGATTTGAAGAGACCTATTTTATGATGTACGATGGATATTATTTTGCCGGAGATGGATGTCGCCGGGATAAAGACGGCTACTACTGGATTACCGGTCGGGTTGATGATGTGATTAATGTGTCCGGCCATCGATTAGGAACTGCCGAAATTGAAAGTGCCCTGGTGAGTTATCCATATGTGGCTGAAGCAGCTGTAGCAGGTAGTCCTCACGATATTAAAGGGCAAGGTATTTACGCTTTCGTCACGTTGAAAGTGGGAATTGAAGGAGATGATGAATTGATTAAAACCTTGAAGAACCATGTTCGTGCAGAAATCGGCCCGATTGCCTGTCCGGATGTGATTCAGTTTGCACCCGCATTGCCAAAAACCCGCTCGGGAAAAATCATGCGGCGAATTCTGCGAAAAATTGCATCCAACGACTATTCAAATATTGGCGATACCTCCACTTTGGCAGATCCATCGGTGGTCGATTCTTTGATTGGAGAATATAAAAACCTGTCAAAATAGAGAGATTCTGAAATTTCAGAACCCGCTAAAATAGGGTACATGTACCCTATTTTAGCGATGCCAACTAGGCTTTTACAGATCTAATTTTCGCATACAGAATTGGCAATTTTTTGTCTTCCTGCAGGGGGGATGGTGCTTGCTGTTTTTGCTAAAGTACTTCCATTTAATATTCTACCGAACTCCTTTGCCGATTAATGTTTTGATAAACAGTAAAAAAAATTATTGCAAAATCCGGATGTTATCTCTGATCAATCAGAACATGAGACACAATTTCATTTTTAGATATTTGTCTGGAACTATCAACAGCTCTTTCACACCCTTGGATATTACTATAAATCAAAACAACAAAAAAGAAAAAAGTCGCTAGAGATGTAAGTAAAACAATGTCCAGTTTTTTCATGCGGTATCCATAGGCTGAAAAAAATAAAAATAAATAATAAAACAATTGTTTGCCAGATAATCTCACCTCAACTATCCAATAAATCATATAAGTACTAATGTCAATAAGAATCAGTAAATTCCCCGTTATTAATTTGCTTTTTAACAGAATCTTAATATTTAGAAAGATCTTGTCATATTAGAGGATTTCCTTGAAAATAAAAATTATGAGATATATAACTGTTTTTGTTCTACGACTAATAAAGATATAAATCATAAAAATAATAGCATAGTAGTGTGAATTAGGTTTTTCTTGGCACAACTCTTGAGATATTTTATAAAATCCGGCTATTATTTACATTAGCCGTCAGTAGTCAGCTCTCAGCCATCAGAAAAAAGCAGCCAAAGTTAACAAATCAGTAAGCTGAAGGCTAAATGCTGACAACTGATAGCTTGGTACATTCACGTGTTACAACGCGATTACTACAATTTTAATACCAAGAAAAATCAAAGTCACACTACTATACTCTGTTATTAAGCTAAACAGTTACAATAGGGTTTTAATTTTAATGGAAAAGTCACATAATATTCGTATGAAGGGGTTTCAGCAAAGAACCTCTGTAGAAGCATTTTTCGATATTATTAAGGAAAAGTGTACACTGAATGAATGGGAAGTGGTTCCAACATCAAAATGTGTGGGACGCGTTCTGGCAGAATATCTGATATCACCAGTTAATATCCCCGGGTTTGAACGTTCGGCAATGGATGGTTATGCTCTGAAAGGTGAGGAAACCTTTGGAGCAGACAGTTACAACCCATTAAGTTTTACTATTTTAGGTCAGATTACTCCGGGTGATCAATTTGCAGGCGAAGTTTGTTCTGGGGAAGCGGTCAGAATTATGACCGGTGCGCCGCTTCCATCAGGGGCAAATGCAGTAGTAATGGCTGAATACACGAATGAGGTTGATGGACAGGTTGAAGTTACTGCCCCTGTCGCGCCGAAAAAAAATGTAGGGAAAGTTGGCGAAGATATTAAAAGAGGAGAAACCCTGTTTCTTAATAGCAGAAAACTTCGTCCCCAGGATGCAGCCGTTATTACATCCATTGGTATTACTGAAGTCAAGGTCATCAAAAAACCGACTATAGATTTGTTAATCACCGGAAACGAAATACTCAAACCCGGAAGTAAGCCCAGTGGGGTTAAAATTGTAGATGCAAATTCAGTGATACTGAGCAGCATGGTCCAAAGGGATCAGGGTGAAATCAGATGTATCAATTATCTAAAAGACGATAAAAACCTGATTCAGGATACGATAAAATCCTCAACAGCGGATATCATCTGTATTTCAGGAGGCGCATCTGTCGGGGCAGAGGATTATGCAGCACTGATCGTTGAAGAATTGGGTGAAATTCTGGTTCATGGTGTCAGCATGCGCCCCTCCTCTCCTACCGGGCTTGGACTGATTGATGGTAAAAAGGTTTTTCTGCTGCCGGGGAATCCGGTCTCTTTCATGGTTGCTTATGATTTCTTCGTCAGAACAGCAATTTGTTTGATGGGGGGAGTTAGGACCGATTGGCCTTATCCAAAAAGAAAAATTGAGCTTGCCACCAAGATTTCTTCTCAAACTGGCAGAACGGATTATGTTCGAATCAAGATTAAAGACAACAAAGCCTATCTTTTGTCGACCAGCGGCGCCTCAATTCTTTCATCTACAACACGGGCAGATGGTTTTTTAATCACCCGCGAGGAGTCAGAAGGATACGCTGAAGGAGAAGTAGTTGAAATCCGGCTTTATGATAATTAATAAACAGAGCTGATAATGAAGCAAAAACAATTCCTGAATTTGACCACTGCAGAAGATGCGGAAGATATTATTTGGAAAAGAATTCAACCTAAACCTGTTGGGGAAGAGACCGTTTTATTGAACGATTCCTTAAACCGGATTCTCTCGCAGGATGTGATGTCCAGGGTGAATGTACCCTTTTTTGATCGAAGTAACTTTGATGGATATGCGGTAAAGGCAGAAAACACCTTTGGTGCAGAAGAAACCGAACCCATTTTATTGAAATTGAATTCAGAAACACTGGCGTGTGGTGTATTGCCCACAGAAGCCGTGGAAAATGGAACGGCTACCATTATCGCCACAGGCGGTGTTATTCCCAGAGGTGCCAATGCGGTTTTAATGGTTGAGAACAGTCTACCTGCCGATAAAGGGGTTGAGGTTTTAACATCTTTAGTACCCGGAGAAGGGGTTTCATTTGCCGGCTCTGATATTGGATTGGATGAAATCATTTTGCATGCCGGGGAAAAACTCTCCTCACGAAAAACGGGCACTCTGGCTGCTATTGGACAGAACCAGGTGAAGGTTTGGAAAAGGCCACGAGTGGGGATAATTTCAACGGGAGATGAAATTGTCAGTCCCGGGGACGCAATGGAAGTTGGGAAGGTTTTTGACTCCAATGGCATCATGATCGCTCACGCTTTGGAGGAGATCGGCTGTGAACCGGTTCGGCTGGGAATTGTTCCGGACGATGAGCAGCAACTCGAATCGGTGCTTTTAAAAGCTGTCGAGTTGGACTTTATTGTTCTTTCCGGTGGGACCTCCAAAGGGGCTGGTGATTTGAATTATCAGGTGGTCGAAAAAATTGGAAATCCGGGGATTATCATTCATGGTGTTGCCTTGAAACCGGGAAAACCACTTTGTGTTGCTATTATAAATAAAACACCACTGGCTATTCTACCCGGCTTTCCAACATCAGCTCTGTTTACCTTCAGTCGGTTTATCGCCCCGGTTTTGCGAGTAATGGCTGGAGAGCAACCGGAAGATTATAGAAGTTTAAAGGCAACCATTCCCATCAAAATCAATTCAGATAAAGGAAGAACCGAATTCAATCTGGTAAATGTAGTCAAAGGAGCAGCGGGTTACAGTGCATACTCAATTGGTAAGGGATCGGGCTCAATCACCTCTTTTTGTACAGCCGATGGGTTTATTGAGATTCCCAGACAGACAGAGATTCTGAAAGCCGGGAGTGAAGTAACCGTGCAATTGTCAACTGCCAGTGGAAAGCCAGCAGACTTAATCGTTATTGGCAGTCATTGTGTAGGAATGGATCTACTGATGAGTCTGATGCAAAAACAGGGATTTCAGACCAAGTTTATTCCAGTAGGTAGTATGGGCGGAATCAGGGCCGTCAAAAGAGGTGAATGTGATATCGCGGGTAGTCACTTGATGGATGAGAAAACGGGAGAATATAACGCCTATCTCTTGAATGATGAACAAAAACTGTTCAAAGGCTACCGCCGAAACCAGGGAATTCTCTATCGGAAAAATGATACCCGCTTTGCTGATATCTCTGACAAGTTTGACCAAACGATAAAAAATATACTGGTAGATGACACCATCCGAATGATTAACAGAAATAGAGGTAGTGGAACCCGGGTTTTACTAGATAAAATTGTGGGTAGCCACCGACCCTCTGGATACCTCCATGATGCAAAATCGCATAACGCGGTGGCTGCATCGATTGCTCAAAATAGGGCTGACTGGGGAATGGCGATTCGATCTGTCGCTGATAATCTTGAGTTGGGTTTCTATCCATATCAGGACGAGGAATATGATTTTGTCATACCGGTTAACGCTATGGAAAAACCAGCTGTAAAAGCATTTCTGGAACTCATTAAACAACCGTCAACCATTCAAACTCTCGATAAAATGGGTTTGAAGATACAATAGCAATTTAACCCGGATAAACCACTTACTGCTTTGGCTGGATAATTAGGGGACATGTACTCCTTACATGCACCCTGATTTTAAAACAATTTATGTTTGAAACGACACTAGTTAAAAGAGATTATGGCATCACACCATATTTTTTTAATTTCTGATGTAGTGTTCGTCGTGTTATTCCCAACCGTCTGGCCGCCTCACTTTTATTGCCGTTAGTGATATTCAGAGCCCCCAATATTGCTTTTTTTTCCACCGTCTCTAAGGGAACAATGCTGTCTTGAGATATATTTGTTATATCAGGTTGATAACTTTCCACCTGATGATTTCCAATTTTGGGAATATACGCTGCATCCAGATACTCTGACTGACAAAGAATGACTCCCCGTTCTATGGTATTCATTAATTCACGAATATTACCCGGCCAAGTAGAAGAGAGGAACAAATCCATGGTTTGGGGGGTGAATCCCTTAATCTCTTTATGGTTTTTATTTGAAAAAAGTTCAAGAAAATGTTGGGCCAACAAGGGTATATCTTCCGGACGTTTCCTCAGAGGGGGAATTTCCAGCTCCACCACATTCAACCGGTAATAGAGATCTTCTCTGAATTTTCCCTCTTCAACCATACGCTGCAGATTTTTATTGGTAGCTGTGATCACTCGCACATCGGTATGGATTACCTTTTCCCCGCCTACCCGCGTGAGCTCCTTTTCCTGTAAAACACGTAAAAGTTTAGCCTGCATCAACAAAGGCATCTCTCCAATTTCATCCAGAAAAATACTCCCTCCGTTGGCTTGTAGAAAGCGGCCATCTTTCTGCCGGTCTGCACCCGTGAACGATCCCTTTTCATGACCAAAAAGTTCAGATTCCAATAAGGTTTCGGTGATTGCCGCACAATTTATTTTCACAAATGGGTGATCTCTACGCGGGCTGTTGTGATGAAGCGCGCTGGCAATCATCTCTTTTCCAGTCCCGGATTCACCGGTAATCAGTACGGTTGCCTCTGTAGGGGACACTTGGGCAACTGTATTTAAGAGCTGCTGCATGACAGCACTCTTGCCGATTATACTCTGATTATCAAATTGCGAACCCAGACTCTCTTTCAAAAGGCGGTTCTCTTCTTTCAGCCGTTTATGTTCGATAACCCGTCGAAGAATCAGCTTCATCTTTTCAAAATCCAACGGTTTGGTCAGATAATCGTATGCGCCTTTTTTAATTGCCTCAACCGCGATTTCGATAGAAGAATAAGCGGTCATGATAATCACCGGTATGGCAGAATTTAGCGCTTTGATTTTATCCAACGCTTCCAGTCCGGAAACCTTGAGCATACGGTTATCCATCAGAATCAGATCATACGCCCGTTTGGTTACAGCTTTAATCGCGGTGGAACCGTCATCAGCTGTGTCGATTTGATACCCCCAACCCTTCAGTAACAGGTTAAGCATTTGGCGATGGGCTTCATCATCGTCAACAACTAAAATAGTCGCATTATCATTCATGGAGTCCTTCTTCACTTGTCATAGGTAATGTAATCATAAACTGCGTTTCGTGCCCGGGATTACTCTTCGCCATTATTGTACCTTGATGCGCCTCTACGATATTATGAACCATTGCCAGACCAATACCGGATCCAGATGGCTTGGTGGTAAAATATGGATCAAAAATTCGGGACAAATCCTCTTTCTTAATTCCTTCACCAGTATCTGTAATAGTTATTTCGATTACTTTTCGCTCATTTATCACATTCAAACCGATAGAAAGAGTCCCACCGGAATTCATTGCCTCAATCGCATTAAGATAAAGATTCAAAAACAACTGATTCATCTTATCTCCATCCAAAGAGATCAAAGGCAACTGATCAACAATGGAAAAATTTAAACCAATTCCTTTTTCTTTGGCCTGCTGTTCAACCAGCTTTAAGGAGCTTGTAATCAATTCATTCAAGGAAAGCGACCATGGGTTTATCGTCACAGGCTTTGCCAAATCAAGCAACTGTCCAACAACACGGTCCAGTCGATCCACTTCGTTGATCATGATATCGGCGGTTTCCTGATCTTCAGGTATATCTTGGTACCGCTCCTTGAAATAGGTAGCAAATCCTTTGATGGAACTGAGTGGATTACGGATTTCATGGGCTACACCTGCTGCCAGCTTCCCAATAGACGCCAATCGATGACTTCTGGCCACCTCTTTTTTTAAGTGCTGAATTTCAGATTGATCACGAAATAGCAGCACATAACTTTGAAACCCTCCAGCTTCATCCTTCAATGCTGAGATACTGATTTCCATAGGTTTGATCACACCATTTTCAAAGGTACATTCAACTTCATTAACCAGAATTTCTTTCTTTGCAGTGAAGTTTTTTATCTGCTCCCAGAGTTCGACAGGCAAAATTTCCTGAGCACTATTCTCTTTTTCATCAACCCAATCAATTCCTATTGTCTTTTTGGCAGTACTGTTGAGAAGGGAAATTTTATGGTTGGTATCAATAACAGCCAGTCCGATGGGCATTTTTTCCACCAATGTATCAGAAAAGGCTTGAACCTGTGTTAGTTCAGACTTGGTTGAACGATAATTTTGAAAAAGGTAGAGCAGAATAATTCCTGCGGCGCCCGCAAAAAATAGGATCAAACCGGTAATCGTTGCATTAAGAATATTGGCCCTGTTAACTTCTTTACTAGCCTTAAGGTCAAGTCCAATAAAAATAACCTGTCTTCGAGGGTGCTTTTGCTTGGGAGGAGTCAGCATCTGAGTCATTTTATGCCCCATACGATGTTTCCTCATCATCCTATGGCTGGGGGTAAAATTTTTAAATACTTCAAAAACATCGGTCCCATCAGGTGAAGTAACCTTTCTCCAATATATTTTTTCAGATTCCAATATTGTTTGATAGTTCAGACTGGAGTCGTATTCACTGTTGATTTGTTCGAAATCACTGTGAACAATAATCTGACCGGTTTTATTGGTGACAAACAGGTACTGAATATCATTTTGTTGGGCTGTTTCTGATAACAGTTGTTGCAATCGACGATTTCCCCAACCTGTTCCACGCATACCAAACCGGGCCCCAGCCTCAAATGACCGAATCAGCGCAGCCCCTTTTTCTATTAACATTCCATCAGCACTCTCCTGTTGGCGATTAATATTTTGTAGGGTCACAAATATAAATATGGGTAAAAGAATAAAAATAGCACCCACCAGAAATAAAGGGGGGACCCGTTGTTTTAAAATGTTCTTTTTCATTGAAAGGTCAATAAGTTTTTTAAATTACTCAGCAGGAATATAGCAAATGTATGTTTCTATTTTATTCAGCAAAAAATATTCCAAACATAACAACTCCATTTAAAAAATCCACGAAGCAGAAGATAAAATTCAATACTATTTAAATTCAATAAATTACAGAATATAGGCCGATTTAATCGATAATTCTCTCTAACTCAAATTATGGATATTTTTTATCCGCTGGATACTTATCATCCACCTAAATGGATCATAAGTATCCAGTTTAATAGTTGTCAATTAAATAGCTATTTCTGGCAAGGCAATCCCATGAAAAACATTCTCCTTGTCATCCTCGCGAAAGCGGGGATCCAGGGGGTGGATTGTTGATGTTCATGCCGGAGGATAGTTTTCTTATTTAGCAGCAGCTGAATAATTTTAAATTCTGAAGTTATTGTGTGGTGAAGAAAATCGCAGTCTCGAAGGTGGGAAAGGCGAATCCAGCCATGGAATTATTTAGATCGGTCCAATCGTCTGGTTGATTGCACCAATCTAAATATTCGTCCAAAAAAGAATCATGAAACGGATAGTATTTTATCAACCTGAGAGATGAGCTGTTGTGAGCGGGGTTTGGATACATACCCATCGGCACCTACTTCTTTACATTTTTCTGTCATTTGATCATTGATGAGGGAACTGAAGATCATTACTGGAAGATCAAAAATTTCAGAATCCTCTTTTATTTTTCTGCAGAGTGTCAAACCATCCATTACAGGCATTTCAATATCTGTAATAATCAAATCAACAAAATCTGTAATCTTCGATTTATCGGTCAATTGCGCTTTACGTTTCACTATAAAATTATATGCCGACTGGCCATTTTCAAATGCGTTCACTTTGTAACCAGCTTCTTCCAAATATTTCGTCATGTTTGCTCTAATCAGGATTGAATCCTCGGCAAAAATCAGATTTTTTTGCTTCCGTTTATCAGTGACTGATCCGGTTAATTTAACTCCATCGGAGAGTTCTTCCAAAGCATCGGTTGCACAAATTTCAGCAATCAAGCTTTCAAAATCAATCAGCAGTATATTTTTATTGTCAATACTAATCGTACCGGTAAATCGGGGTGAATATTTACCCAGCATCGTATCAATGGCATGGATCTCACCCCAGTCCATTCGGTGAATCCGGTTAACACCACTAATTAAGAATCCACTGGTAACGTTATTAAAATTGGTAATTAAGACAATCGACCGTTCTGTCTTTTCGGTTTTCTCTCCTCCACCGGAGTTTAAAGCAACATTAAGGTCAATTAAATCAATGGTTGAATCTCTCCACAACAGAGTTCCGATCACTGAATTTGAAGAGCCGGCAGTAACAGTGAGTTCATCTTTATCAAAAAGAATGATTTGCATGACTTTGGCAACATTAATAGCAAAACTTTGGTCTCCAATATAAAATTCCAAAAATTCAACTTCATTTGTCCCACTTTCTGTCAATATGTTAGTCGCCATGTTTAACTCACAATATAATTAGAATACCTTAATACTATAAAAGTAATTTGTATCTTCAACGATGCTGAATAATTACATGTTATCTAGATTTATTGTATTTCAATTTCCGTTTGTGAAAATTGATTTAACAAGTGTAATGAAACAGTCCTTTACGACCTTGTTTTCTTGAACATCATGCATCCGCATTAAAGATATGTAAAGACTATTTTAACAATTATTTGGAAAAAATCAAGGTATTTAAAGTATATCTAAGAAGATAAATTTTAAGATGTAATCCAAAGTTACATTAGCTATTCGATCTGTTCAATATCAATTCAACAGCACCCCTGGGCAATCTCGTGAAAATTATCCTCTTTGTCATCCTCGCGAAAGCGGGGATCCAGGGATTACATTGCTGACTTTCATGTTGGAGACTGGATCCCCACTTTCGCGGGAATGACAATAATAGCAATGATATAAAGAAGATTCACACGATTTCCCCGAACCGGTCTTGGCCTTAATCATCATTCTGATCATTTTGCTTGCCTTGTTTTTTTCTAACATGTGATAATCGAATTCTAATGGTATCAATTAATAAGGAATAGTCTTTATATCGTTGATTCAAACTAATATGCATTCACCGTTGTTGTTTTCGGGCAAAAAGGGATCATGGATTCCCAGGGTTATTTTGAATCTATTTTGTTAAATAGCGGTTGGATATTTTGGATTTTAAAACACCAAATAGATAAGAACATGATTATGTTCAATAAACAGCCCTTATTCGGCCAAACCTTTTGTCATTCTCGCGAACAGACTGTGTCACAATCCTTTGTCATTCTCGCGAAAGCGGGAATCCAGCGTATTAACACTAATGGTAGCAATGCTCTGGATCCCCGCTTTCGCGAGGATGACAAAGAGAAAGAAGAATGAGATTTCAATAGTAAATAATCAGGAATAAGAATATGGAAATTAAATTATATAATACACTGACAAATAAAAAAGAGATATTTCAACCCATCAAGCCCGGAGAAGTAAAAATATACAATTGCGGTGTGACCGTTTATGACAGTTGTCATTTAGGGCATGCCAGGGGTGCCATTAATTTTGATGTGTTAAGAAATGTTTTTGAGGCAATAAACTATCAGGTGACCTATGTAAAAAACTACACAGATATCGACGATAAGATGATTAATCGGGCGAATGATCGTGGAATCACCATAGCCGAACTTGCCAAAGAAAATATTCTTTCCCATGATGAAGATATGAAGTCTCTGGGGATCAATGAACCCGATATTGCGCCTCGGGCAACAGATCATATTCCGGAGATTATATCGATCACTGAAAAGCTCATTCAGAAGGAATTTGCTTATGAGGTGAAGGGGACAGTATTTTTTCGTGTTAGAAAGTTTTCCGAATATGGACAGCTCAGTGGTAAAAATATCGATGATTTAAAATCAGGTATCCGGGTTGAGATTGATCAGGATAAGGAAGATGCCCTGGATTTTGCTTTATGGAAAGCAGCGAAACCCAACGAACCAACCTGGGATAGCCCCTGGGGCCCCGGAAGGCCCGGATGGCATATTGAATGTTCAGCTATGAGTGTTAAATATCTGGGTGAAAGCTTTGACATCCATGCAGGTGGTAGTGACTTGATTTTCCCTCACCATGAAAATGAAATTGCCCAGTCTGAGTCAGCCAATGGTAAAAAGTATGCAAATCATTGGTTACACAATGGCATGATTAAAATTGAAGGTCAGAAGATGTCCAAGTCTCTGGGGAATTTTGCCACGATTATGGATCTTGTTGTCAAGTATCACCCGGAGCTGATACGATTTTTCGTCTTATCAGCTCAATACCGACAACCTATTGATTTCAGCAAGGAAGCCTTGATAAAAAGTGCGGAAGGTCTGGATCGGATCTATGGGGCAATGGAAAAATTTGAAGCTGTTGAAACCGCAAAAATTGACTCTGACGATTCAGTCAAAGAAAAGATTGCAGCCTATCGCCAGAGATTTATGGAAGCCATGTGTGATGATCTGAATAGTCCACAGGCAATTGCGGTGATGTTCGAACTCGCTCGTTCAATGAATTCTGCTTCAGATAGTGATCCACTGGCTTCAGCGCAATACCAACTGCTTTTAGAATTGGGTGATGTGCTGGGAATTTTTAAAGTCAAACCCTCAGATTGGTTCAAAACACCTCGAATTAAAAAAGAGTGTGGCGGATTATCTGATGAAGAGATCGACCAGCTGCTCATTGAAAGAAAAAAAGCCCGAGAGGATAAAAACTGGGAGATGGCAGATAAAATCCGCGACCAACTGAATGCGGAATCGATACTGATAGAGGATCGGGATGGGAAAACAATCTGGAGAAGAAAATAGTCCAAACCCAAAAAATTAAATAATATATGAAGGAAAAATCTCTACTTTACGGAGCAACACCTGTTTTACAGTGTCTGCTGAACGAAAACCGCCAGTGCTTCAAGTTGTATTACAAAGAGAAGTCACCGACTCCCAGGACCCGTGAAATCATGCAACTGGCGAATAAAAGAAATATCCCGGTCGAAAAATCAGACCCTCATAAGCTGGCAGCGCTTTGCAATTCAAAACTCCATCAGGGAGTTGTCTTACAGTGTAGTGAATTGCAAACTTATGAATTAGACGATTTTCTGGAAAAGATAGACCGCAAAGAAAAAAAATTACTGGTTGCATTGGACCAGATTGAGGATCCCCAAAATTGCGGCGCGATTATTCGTTCCGCTGCTTTTTTAGGTGTGGACGGGTTAATTACGCTGAAAAAAAACTCAGCTCCCTTGTCAGCATCGGTTTCAAAAGCTTCTGCCGGGGCTTTGGAATATTTACCGATTATTCAGATTGGGAATTTATCTGAAGGACTGCAGTTCTTAAAAAAAGAAGGATTTTCCGTAGCCGGAGCCACTTCAGGAGAGGAGTCCATCGATTTTGTTGAATTGCCCTTAACTGACTATATGGTCTTAGTGATGGGAAATGAGGGACAGGGATTACGAAAGTTAACTGAGAAACGATGTGATTTTTTAATCCAGATCCCGGGAAACGATTCAACAGAGTCTTTAAATGTGAATGCCGCTGCAGCGATTTTAATTCATCATCTGACACGATTTAACGCAATCCATTAATCTAAGAGAGTTTTCAAGAGGAAAACAGTATGGATAAAACGATTCTTCTCATAAACGGGCCAAATCTGAATCTACTTGGTTTAAGGGAACCGGATGTATATGGTCAAAAAGGGTTAAAGGATATCGAACTGGAACTGAAGAAGATTTTTATTCAAAAAGGGTTATCTCTAAAAACGTTTCAATCCAATCATGAAGGACAAATTATAGATTTTATTCATGAAAACAGGGATACCGCCTATCTGATCATCAATCCGGGTGGTTTGACCCATACGTCTGTTTCCCTCCGGGATGCCCTGGCGGGGACAGAGATCCCTTTTATTGAAGTCCATATCTCCAATGTCCACTCAAGGGAGTCTTTCAGACATCACTCATACCTCTCCTCCATCGCCCAGGGTGTCATCATTGGCTGTGGTACGCATGGATACAACATGGCTGCGGATTTGATTTGCCATCGATTAAAAAAATAAAAATGGACCCCTTATCATTACCAGTGGATATTAAAATTCAAAGAAGAAAAATCACAGATTTGACCCGGGATGATTTTATCCAATGGATTTCTGAACATGGAGAAAAACCCTTTCGGGCCAACCAAATTTTCCAGTGGGTTTATCTTCATAAAATCAAAGAGTGGGATGAGATGCAGAACGTCTCCAAGAAAATTCGTCAGAAGCTGGCTAACGAGTTTTCGTTGGAAACCATTCCCATTATTGAAAAAACAGTCGCTCCAGATGGAACGATTAAATTTCTTCAGGAATTGAAGGATGGTCATAAAATAGAATCTGTTTTGTTGAAGCAGGAGGATCGATATACAGTATGTATCTCAACCCAGGTTGGGTGTGCCATGGCATGCAAGTTCTGCTTGACAGCCACGATGGGTTTTAAACGGAATTTAACACCCGGAGAAATTGTGGATCAGGTTCTGAATGCGCATTCACTGATGCCCCAAGAGAAACAACTGCGAAACATTGTATACATGGGTATGGGCGAACCTTTTAATAATTATGATAATACCATTCAGTCACTGAAAATATTTCTCGACAGTCACGGCTTTGCGTTCTCTTCCCGCCGCATTACAGTATCAACAAGTGGAGTGATTCCTGGAATTATCAAATTTGGTCAGGAGAAGGATATTAAGGTGAATCTGGCTATTTCCCTGAACGGGGTAACCCAGGAAACCAGAAAACAGCTCATGCCAATCAGCAAAAAACACTCACTGCCTGAATTGTTAAAAGCTTGCGCTGATTTTCCACTCGGCAAGAGGCAGCGGATAACGTTTGAATATATTTTGATAAAAGATGTCACCGACTCCATAGACACAGCGAAAAAACTAGTTAAAATACTACATGGTGTTAAGTCCAAGGTTAACCTGATTCCATACAACGAAAACCCCGATCTGGAATTCAAATCCCCCAGTAAAGAACAAATTAAACGATTTCATCAATACCTGCTCGACCATGGAATTATTGCCACCATGAGAGTATCAAGAGGCCAGGGCATTTCTGCTGCGTGCGGGCAACTTGCTGTAAAAAATAAGACAGACACCCTTACTTTATTAACAAAACACCCCTCTTTATAGAAAGATAGAGGTATTCCAATGGAAATATTTAATGAGTGAACAAAAGAGTTCGTTGTCATACATTGAAGGCGGGGTGTCTATTATCTTTAACCTGGCTCTTTTCGGGTTGAAATTCTGGGCCGGAACCGTCACCGGGTCCGTTGCGATAATCGCAGATGCCTGGCATACCCTGACCGATTCGGTTTCGTCTCTGATTGTATTGATCGGCGTAAAAATATCACAGAAACCTGCAGATGAAGACCATCCGTTTGGCCATGGTCGGGCAGAATTAATTGCATCTATTTTAATTGGTGTATTATTGCTGATTATCGCCTGGAGTTTTGCCGAAAAATCAGTTGAGGCACTTAAAAACAATGAAAGTGTTGTATTCGGAACAATTGCTCTGGTTGTGATCATCATCTCGATTGTTGTTAAAGAGGGATTGGCCCAGTTTGCATTTTGGGCGGCCCGCAAGACGGGTTCGCCCATACTCAAAGCGGATGGGTGGCACCATCGTAGTGATGCGATTTCCTCTATCATTATTTTAGTCGGGATATTCTTAAATCCCTATTTCTGGTGGATTGACGGTGTGCTAGGGATTATTGTGTCGCTGTTAATTGCCTATTCAGCTTATGAGATTATCAAAGAATCAGCTTTACCCCTGTTAGGTAAAAAGCCCGAATCTGATCTAATGAAAAAGATAACTTCCATTATTGCAAAGACTCACGAAGAACCCATTTCAGCCCATCATTTTCACATACACGACTACGGAAATCATGCTGAACTGACATTTCACATCAACCTCCCCAGTGAAATAACGCTTTATGAAGCACATACAAAAGCAACCCAAATAGAAAAGGCCATCAAAGAAGAGCTGAATATTGATTCAACAATTCATATGGAACCTATTGATAGTCAAATCTAATACTTTTTTTTAAAATCAAGAAATATATAAATGTTCTTTTTTTCTCAAAGAGAAATTGTTACCAGTTCTAATTTTGTAAATTTGATATTCAGCATCACCCCTCCCTACAAATTCATCTAATAAAATCGTTACGCCTGATCAAATAGAGGTTTTATAAAACAACCCATACTTTTTAAAGGATAAACTTAAAAAGAACCTTGACTTATTAAACTGCCCCTTTATAATAGCCATATATATTATAAAAGGAGCTGGTTATGAAAAGACTAATTGAGAAAAAACTACGAGACTGGAAAAACTCAAAAAGAAGAAAGCCGCTTATTCTAAGGGGAGCAAGACAAATCGGCAAAACATGGATAATCAGAAGTTTTGGTGATAGATGTTATAAAAATATGGTTACGATCGACTTTGAGAAAGAAAGAGAATTACACTCTCTTTTTGATAAATCGCTTGATCCGAAAACTATAAAACAATCAATAGAAATTATAAAAAGAGTAAAAATCATACCCGAAGAAACACTTCTTTTTTTTGATGAAATACAAAGTTGTCCAAGAGCAATAACTGCGTTGAGATATTTTTATGAAGAGATGAATGAGATTCATGTCATTGCTGCAGGATCGCTTCTAGAGTTTGCCCTTTCAGAGATCTCCTTCCCAGTCGGAAGAGTTCAATATTTAAATATGTATCCAATGACCTTTGCGGAATATCTTTCTGCTACTGATAATGAAACAGCACTAGAGATTGTAAATTCAGAGCCTAAAGTGCTACCTCTGCCAATACATGATTCAATTCTCAATGAACTAAGGACATATTTTTTTACCGGTGGAATGCCTGAAAGTATAAAAGTATTCATTGAAAGTGGCAGTCTTTCAGATTCGTTTGATGTTCATAAAGAACTTATTACTACATTTCAGGATGATTTTTCCAAGTATGCGCCCTATGCTGACAAACACTGTTTAAGTGATGTATTTAAAAACGTAGCAAAGAATATTGGCAATCAGATAAAGTATACTCATCTTTCTGAATCGTTTTCTTCTCCAACAATAAAAAAAGCTTTTGAAACCCTGCTAAATTCCCAAATAATAAAGAAAGTACCCTCATTAAGTAATATTACTCCGCCGTTTAATCTAAGTATTTCTTTAAAAAAATTTAAGGCGCTGATACTCGATATTGGATTGTGGCAACATTTAAATGGAATGTCAGATTATTTGGAACTAACAAGATCGGATCTTTCAAACGTATATAGAGGTGCTTTAGCCGAACAATTTGTAGGTCAGGAGTTATTTTGCGCCAGTAATGGAGAAATTTACTATTGGGCAAGAGACAAAAAAGGAAGTAGTGCAGAAATCGACTATTTAGTGAGTATTAATGGAATATCCTATCCAATTGAGGTAAAAAGTGGAAAATCCGGGTCTTTAAAAAGTATGCATATGATTCTGGAAAATAATCCTGATTGTCCTTCAGGTCTAGTATTTTCAAGCCGGCCATTTGAAAAACTAGAGTCGCAAAAATTGTTATTTTTACCTTTATACTATGCTGGTGGAATTTTCTCAGCAAATTATTTCAAACGTTAAGATGTTGCTTATCCAGCCCCTGATCAATCTTCAAAGGGAGATTGGACATTTCTCTCACCCGATTAAGCAGTTGTTGAAACATCTCTTCTTCATTCTCCATTGTCAGTAAAATCGCTCCATCTGCACAATGGCGGGCACAGACCCCGTATCCGGTACATAATCGGGGATGCCCTTGATATATTTCACTAAAATGTCTTCAACTAACATGATTAGTTGAAGTAAGAATATTACACCAATTGAATTTTGTATTTTCAAGGGCGTAACATACAAAATGATCAAATAGGTATAATACGGTATTTTTATAGCTCCGCGACGTTTTGCATGGGTAAGTCTCAAGGAACATAAACAGGGCGCTCCAGCAAAAATACAGAAACTCATCCCCCTAACACCCCGGTCTCAAGCGAAAGCTCATTCTTCTCATTCACATGAGACGAGCTTATTAAGTGGATATCTATATCCATGCTCGTTCGTCCATTTATATCCTTGAGAATTAGTCTAATCATGTTAAACAAATAGTGAATTTACCCACACTAAACATCGAGGAAAAACTCGGTTAGTGGGAAGGGTCCAGGAAAAAACATCCTTATCGAAAATGAGACCGATGTTTGATACTTTTTCAACCACAGATATTGAGTCAAAATTACCAGGTCAGCAAACCGGTGAGTTTCACCTCATATCTGAAAGAAAGATACAATCCATTAAAGCAGATAGATCATTGTTGAACACCGAACAACTGGCAGACAGTGAGATCATAAAACTGGCCAAAAACAAACCACCCAAAACACCGCCGGATTCAAAATCTTCTCTTTTTACAATCACCTGCCCAAATTGTGGTGAAAAAAGAAAAATAATAAAGAATAAAAATATGAAAAAAGTCAAATGTATGAAGTGTAAATGGGTTTGGACTGTGGAATAACCAAATAAAAAAGATAAAGAAATTAACAGAAAGAGTCCAAAATGATGAAATCAGAAATCGATATATCCGAGAATCATAAGGAAGAAAACAGTTGCCAATGAAGCGAATCAGCAATATAATCGCTTCATAATTTGAGACATTACATTTGCTCAATCGCTTCAAAAACCGTAAATTTGAAGAAATGAACTATATTTGGCAGTATCCGAATTGGACTGATTTTAAATGGGACGATAAAACTCTGCTAAAAGAGCTTGCTCAAGCTCGTTTATTGCAAGGGAAATTGATCAGCAGATTTCAATCTCTTGGGATGAGGCTAATTGAAGAGGCGCAAGGTGAAATTCTCGCGAAAGAAGCAATGAAGACTGCCGAAATTGAAGGGCTTAAACTCGATCCCGATTCGGTAAGATCTTCGGTAGCTTCTAGACTGGGACTCCCAACGGCCGGATTACCCTCACCAGGTAGAGATATTGAAGGTTTGGTTGATGTCTTATTGGATGCAACTCAGAACTACAATCAGTCCTTAACGATGACCCGCTTGAAATCTTGGCAAGCTGCTCTTTTTCCAACAGGATATTCAGGACTCAGTAAACTACGAACGGGGAAGTAGCAAGGTCCTGATCCCATGAAAATAGTTTCCGGGCCGTTAGGGCGTGAGATAATCCATTTTATGGCTCCCCCCCCACGATAGCTTACCCTCGGAAATAAAAACCTTTTTAGCTTGGTGGAAAAAAAGTTTATCGCATATGGAGGGTTTAATTCGCGCAGGTATCGCACATTTTTATTTTGTGACCATTCACCCATTTGAAGATGGAAACGGACGCATCGCAAGAGCGCTGACCGATATGGCCTTAGCCCAGGACGAGGAATCTTCGCTCAGGATATACAGTTTATCAAATCGGATCATGGAAGAAAGAAAAGATTACTACGATATACTGGAATATTGCCAGAAATCAAGCGGTGATATTACACCATGGTTGCTATGGTTTTTAGGAAGCTTCAAGAGAGCTGTAACTCATTCCAATTCCCTGATTGCTAACATTTTTGCCAAAGCGGAGTTTTGGGGCGTTCATGCTCAAACAAATGTGAACGATAGACAAAAGAAGGTTGTTAATCGAATACTAGGTGCCGGAAAGGGTGGTTTCGAAGGAGGGCTGACAACAAAAAAGTATGTCTCCATGGCGAAAATAAGCCGGGCAACTGCTTTTAGGGAAATAGCGGATTTAGTAATGAAAAAGATGTTAATCCAAAATCCGAGCTATGACATAAACTGGCCGGAAAATCGCATTTAACGCTTGGGTCTTAGTATAAAAGAATCTAACTGTGATATTAATCAGTAAAAAGAGGGGCATGAATGATGATCATATCCCTTTTTTTACTTCCCTTATCCTCTGGATGAGAAAAAATTGGTATGCCACCTGATTAAGTGCTTTTTTAAATTGAATACAAGATAAAAATAAGAGAAATTATAACTACAAACAAAAGGAAAAATGAGCGATAAAAAATGGATGAAATTATATCAGATAATTATTGTTATATTATCAGTTTGTCTCTTTTTTTTGTTTTCACAATCAAAAGAACTGCGAGAAAAATGTAGTTCAGAAATAGCAAATAAATCTTACTCGTCTGTTTGAAAAGTATCATTTTAATCATATTGTAATATTTGTAGTTATAATATCGTTTAAAACCAAATATATTAGATAGTTAACAGTGCCGTCATTTGCTGTGGCTGTTCCTGTATATTAAAATTTTTCTCTTTCTGCATGATCAGAGCAAAAGGAAAAATTTTACTCAATAACATGTTAAGTGCACAAACCGACCATAAATATGAAGATAAATAGAAAAAAAATTGCAATTGGTCTATGGATTGTGATTACAGGATTCTATATTTGGATATTTGATTCTTCGTTCAGTGAATCAAAATCTAGATTTGAGATCTATAGCTTCATTCAATATATGATCATCTTTTATGCAAGTAGTTTTGCTTTTCATTTTTTTTCCATAATGATACCAAGTCCCATTCATGAACGAAATATCAATGATTGGAACAAGATAATATATAAACTACTTTTTTCATCTATATCAATTGGTTTAACAATAGCCGCTGTTCTTTTTGAAAAGAATATCTATTCATCTGGAGGGGCTATTACTATCTTGGTATTAATATTGACTTTTCCAATAAGTGTGGGTCAAGCGATAGGAGCTTCCGAATTGATTAATAAAGTCAATGTTGAACAAGAATAGTTACATCCAGTAAATCAGCATTTAAATCGGGTAGCCGGGGTTTTTACTCCCCCAGCCCCCACAACACCCCGCATGCGGGTCCGCACG
>Ga0307989_1000436_pt1 | contig 27529 bp, 26 predicted proteins | sample EllFjometagen185_FD_203164 | JGI IMG/M metagenome (GOLD analysis project Ga0307989, IMG submission 203164) | Marine microbial communities from Ellis Fjord, Antarctic Ocean - #185 | ecosystem: Environmental > Aquatic > Marine > Unclassified | place: Southern Ocean | collected 2014-10-08 | reverse complement strand
CAAGTCTGAAGCGGAGACATTTGCGCGGTGGGACTTGTGCTTTTATCAACTAAAAAACAATATAAAGATGCTATAAGGCAATGTCACAAGTCCCTTCCCACGTGCCTGCCCGTCAGACTTGCGCCAGTTAAAAGCTTCCCTCGAAATGGCAGCATAGTTTTTAAACCTCTACCATAACCCTCAGTTCCAATGCCATCACCCGCTTTATTTACCAAATCAATAACATTGTATGTAATATTCCTATTATTTAGTTTATTGTACCCCTCAACAGATTGAGTAACTCAACAGTATTTCTAGTTCTAGTTCTTGTTTTTGTATGAATATTACGGCGGTGAGCATCAATTGTATGCCTGCTCAAAAACATTTCCGCAGCAATTTCTTCGGTAGAAAGTCCTTTGGAAAGGAAACCAACTAATTCCATTTCACGGTTGCTTAGCTCATGGTTACTAATAACATCAGGATTAAACTGTTGGTTATTATTCGACTTAAACCTTGCAATTGACTTTTTTAGTTCTTCAACATCAACAGGCTTTAGTAGATAATCGAAGGCGTTGGCACGGATAGCTTTTATGGAATAATGACCGTATGCAGTAACAAAGATTATTTTACCTTTATAGCCTTTGGCTTGCAGTTGTTCCGATAATTCCAATCCGGTCATTTCAGGCATTTCCACATCTAAAAAAGCAATATCAGGATTTAATGATGGTATTTACTTAAGAGCAGTTATTGGCGAGTTACTGTATCCAATAACAATTACTTCTTCTTTCAAAAAAGTTGTAATTAAATATTGCATTCTCTCCCTTGCAGAGGTTTCATCATCAATTATGTAGGTACTTATTGGCATAGTGGTTAAAATTTTTCTCTATTAAAGGCTACGAAAGTTAATAATTTCCATATCATTTATTTTCCCGATATCATTACCATCATAAACCAGCAGATTATTAATACATCTTTCAGTATATATATTTTTCAAATAAGTCAAACCCTTTAAAAAGTCCTTGTTGTAGGTTTGTGAAGATTTTATTTCAACACCCTGTAACTCATGCCCATGTGGTATTATTATATCTATTTCATTTCCATGATTATCCCTAAAATAATAATATCGAGCATCTAAACCTTTATTAAAGCGCTTTTTAAAGAACTCAGAAATTAGCATATTCTCGAATAAACTACCACGCAATGGGTCTCTTGATAATTGATTTTTATTTTCAATTCCAAGTATGTAGGAGGCAAGACCTGTATCGTAAAAATACAGCTTTGGTGATTTAACAAGGCGTTTATTAATATTGTCGTGCCATGGCTGCAAAAGAAAAATAATATATGAGGCTTCGAGTATGGATATCCACGATTTAATGGTATGTACCGAAACACCAGTTTCGCCAGCAAGGGCTGAGGCATTAAATATTTGCCCTACTCTACCAGCACATAGGCGTACAAATTTTTTAAACTGCGACAAGTCCTTAATATTTATCATACTTCTTAAGTCCCTCTCCAAATAAGTTTCGTAATAATTTTGGTAAGTTTGATAGGCTGGAAAGTTATTTACTCTTACAGCAGGATAAAACCCATTTAATATCCAATCGTCGGTTTGAATATATGGAAAACTTGATTTCAGTTCAGCAATGCTAAAAGGCAAAAGTTTAAATAAAGCAACTCTGCCTGCCAACGATTGAGTTACCTGATTTAACAACATAAACTGATTACTACCCGTAAGAACAAACATGCCGGGCTGTTTAGTTTCATCCACTATTCCCTGAATATACCTAATTAATTCAGGTAGTCTTTGGATTTCATCTATTACAGCACCATTTTTATATTTATTAAAAAACGACCTTGGATCCTGTTGTATAGCATCAGCAACATCGGGTAATTCGAGGTTAATGTATGGTTTGTTTTTAAAAAGTTCCTTAACAAGAGTTGTTTTACCCGACTGCCTTGGCCCTGTAACCGTAATAACCGGAAATTTTTTGGATGCCAAAATAATGGCCGTTTCAATTTTTCTTTTATAATACATTTGTACAATTATGAACTACAACTTCAATATTGTACAAATATAAATAAATTTATTAACTTGAAATACTAAGTGGGTAATTTATTTATGTGCATTGCAAGTAATAAGTATGTGTAAATAAATGGGCATTTGATAAAACTATTGCTTTTTGCTAATTGTCTATTAGTAGTTATATTGCTAATTACCAATTAGTATTAACCCAACTTGTAAATACATGCCCATATCTATTTGATATTAAAAGCATAGCATTTTTGGTTTTTACAATTGGGTCACCACTTTTGTTTTTCTTGTATATGGCCAAAGTTTGAAATTCATGGCTTCGAGAATATTTTTTTGATCGCTCGAAGGTCTGGTGCAAAGTTTAATGTATATTTTCTCATTTTTATCATTGTTGACCGTAACAAGTGAGCTTTGCATGCTTTTCATTTTTTGAACTATTGTTGACCATGAATAGGTAATTCCTTTTTGTTTTATGTTTGAGCGTATGTAATTAACCACTTGATATGCAAGTATTCCCAGCCAGATATGTGGCTCAATATATTCATCCTTTTGATGGTAGATAGGTCTTATGTCCAAATCTGTTTTCAGGCAGCGGAATACAGCTTCTACGTCCCTTGTCATGTTATAAAACTGGCTGTGCCTTACAAAGCCCAGACTGTCGATTGATAGTGCCAGACCTATCAACCTTCTGTCGTTACGTTTTTATTTACAGCTCATAAGGTCATTAAGTTTCGATTTTGTTTTCTCAAAACGGTTAACAATGACAAAACTAAATGGTTCAAGCCAGGAATCATTATCTATTACTTTTAATGAAGACATAGTTGAAACTTTTAGCAAATATGGTTACATAAGCCAAACAAAAATTAATTCGGGAGTTATCTATTAGTAATAGATTTATTTTTAGTATTTTCACCTACTAAAAATAAATTAAAATGAGTGCACTAATTTTAATGGTAGTTGTGTTTGTGGGTTACATTTTAATGTATCGACTTTATGGCCGTTACATTAGTAAATGGATTTTTCAACTCGACAAAGACCGAATAGCACCATCGGTTGAATTGCAGGATGGTATTGATTATCAACCTACAAAAAAAGAAATAATTTTTGGTCACCACTTTGCATCAATTGCCGGGACAGGGCCAATTGTTGGACCTGCGATTGCAATAATTTGGGGTTGGGTGCCTGCTATTTTATGGATATTTTTTGGCAGCATTTTTATTGGTGCCGTACACGATTTTGGAGTGCTTATTCTTTCAATGCGACAAAAAGGCAAGTCTATTGCCGATATTGCGGGGAAACAAATTAACAAAAGAATCCGTCTCTTATTTTTTATTATTGTATTTCTTGAACTTTGGATTTTAATTGCAGTTTTCGGTTTGGTAATTGCAATTATTTTTGAAATGTATTCTGCCGCAGTTTTTCCTGTGTGGATGGAAATTCCTATTGCAGTTATTCTGGGATACTACATAAACAAAAAGGGAAAGAATATTTGGGTATGGAGTATTTATGCTGTAATAATAATGTATGTTACAGTTATCATTGGGTATTATTTACCATTTGAAATGTCCTCATTGTTTGGAATTCCTGCAACTGGTGTTTGGACAATACTGCTTCTTATTTATGCTTTTGTGGCTTCGGTGTTGCCAGTAAAAACTCTTTTACAACCGCGCGACTTTATAAATACCCATCAGTTAATAATTGCAATGTTATTGTTAATGGCAGGTGTTGTTTTTTCAGCATTTGCCGGAGAACTTAATATTGTTGCTCCTGCATTTAATCCGAATATTTCTGATGCACCTCCCATGTGGCCATTTCTGTTTATTGTAATTGCCTGTGGTGCTGTTTCGGGTTTTCATTCGCTTGTTGCTTCCGGAACATCTTCAAAACAGGTGATTAACGAAAAAGATGCTTTGTATGTTGGTTACGGTGGAATGTTGACAGAAGGTGCATTGGCAACCTTAGTTATTATTGCTGTTGCTGCAGGAATTGGAATGGGTCTTAAGGGTGAAAATGGTGAAATGCTTACAGGTTTTAATGCTTGGTCGCATCACTATTCTTCATGGTCGGCAGCGCAGGGTTTGGGATCAAAACTTGATGCTTTTGTGCAGGGCTCAGCAAATATGATCGATTCAATTGGAATTCCGCCCGGTATTTCAATTGTAGTTATGGGAGTTTTTGTAGCATCATTTGCCGGAACTACACTCGATACAGGAACTCGTGTTCAGCGTTATGTGTTGACTGAACTTTTTGGTGAAATGAATATTAATATCTTTAAGAATCGATATTTTTCTACGGCAGTTGCAGTACTCTCAGCTATGGCCTTAGCTTTTGCAACTGGTGCTGATGGAAAAGGGGCTTTAAATTTATGGCCGCTTTTTGGTGCAGTTAACCAAATCTTAGCATCTATTTCATTATTGGTAATTACAATTTATCTAAAATCCAAGGGCGGCTGGAAATGGTTGGTTAGTGGTTTACCAGCAGTTTTTATGGCAGTAAATATTTTTTGGGCAGTGATAATAAACCAGAATATCTTCAATGACGAAGGGAACCTTATATTGATTGTTGTTAATGCCATTGTTTTGATTATTGCAGTTTGGATTTTAGTGGAGAGTTTTATTGCTTTTTTTGATGTAAAAAAACATTGAGTATTACACTAGTTCATCAGTTTAGTCATTCCTTCAATCCCCCGTTGGTGCGAGCTTGTAGCTCGTTCCAACGTATACTAATCCATTCTAATAAATAACCAATAAATATTATTACCCATTGTTCTTGAAACCTGTTTGCTTAACGGAACGAGTTTAAAGCTCACACCAACAAACAAGTGTTCCAATAAAAAATTATTCACACAATCTAGCGCAAGTCTGAAGCGGAGACATTTGCGCGGTGGGACTTGAGCTTCCTTACTCTTCAATGGCGGCAACCCCAGGCAATACTTTGCCCTCAATAAACTCAAGCATTGCACCACCGCCAGTGCTTACGTAACTTACTTTATCTTGAAGTTTGTATTTGTTAATTGCTGCAACTGAGTCGCCACCGCCAATTAATGAAAAAGCTCCATTTTTTGTTGCTTCAACAATGGCATATGCAACTTCTGTTGTACCTTGCTCAAAATTATCCATTTCAAAAACACCCATTGGGCCATTCCAAAGTATAGTTTCCGAGCTCTCAATAATATCTTTATATGCCTGACCTGTTTCAGGTCCAATATCAAGTCCCATCCAACCATCAGGAATTTCGTATGAATTACAAAATTTTATATTGGCATCATTTGCAAATTTATCTGCAATTACAGCATCGGTAGGAATATGGAAACAAACATTTTGCTCTTCGGCTTTTGCCATTGCTGCTTTGGCTGTTTCAACCAAATCATCTTCAATTAACGAATTGCCAATGTCGCCACCCAAAGCTTTAATAAAGGTAAACATCATACCACCACCTATTAATATATTATCAACCTTGTCAATTAAATTATTAATAATTTCAATTTTGCCTGATATTTTTGCTCCTCCTAATATTGCTGTAATTGGTTTTTTACCTTCTTTAACTATTTTGTTAATATTAATAAGTTCGTTTTGCATTACGTAGCCAAACATCTTATCTTCTGGAAAAAACTTAGCAATTATTGCTGTTGAAGCATGGGCCCTGTGTGCTGTTCCAAAGGCATCATTCATGTAAACATCAGCAAGTTTGGATAGTTTTTTAGCGAAACCTTCATCACCTTTGGTTTCTTCTTTGTAAAAACGCAGGTTTTCGAGCAGTAACACCTGCCCAGGCTGTAGGATTCTACTCAGTCTAATTGCCTGTTCACCAACACAATCATCGGCAAATAATATGCTTGTACCAATTTGTTTCGATAATTCACCTACAATATGCTTTAAAGAGAATTTATCTTCCGGACCATTTTTTGGTCTGCCCAAATGCGACATTAGTATAACTGCACCACCAGAGCTTAGTACTTTTTTAATTGTGGGAATTGCAGCTCTAATTCGTGTATCATCGGTAATTTCAAGATTATCGTTTAGAGGTACGTTAAAGTCAACTCTAATAATTACTTTTTTGTTTTTGAAGTCAAAGGTGTCGATATTTTTCATGTGTTTAAGGATTTCTCGCAAAGACGCAAAGACGCAAAGAAAATTTTAATAATATCCTTGTGGTCAATATTCTTTGCCATGTTATTTTTATATATTTAAGGAATCAAGAGCCAAGATAAGAGATGCAATAGGTGAAATTATCAAATCTTAGGTGATTCTATTATTATTAATTGAATTTTAAGCAAAGTTATAAAACAATTTCTAATCAGTTGCCGATGCGATCAACTTTTTAGTGTAATTAGATTTAGGGTTAGTAAAAATCTCATCTGCATCACCTATTTCTATAATCTCGCCATCTTTCATAACCATTATTCTGTCGCTCATAAACCGTACAACATTTAGATCGTGAGAAATAAAAATATAGGTAAAATCAAACTCATATTTTAGCTCATTTAATAAATTGAGCACCTTTGCCTGAACACTTACATCAAGAGCCGAAACAACCTCATCACAAATAATAAATTTTGGATTTAAAGCAAGGGTGCGCGCAATTACAACCCTTTGCCTTTGTCCTCCCGAAAATTCGTGAGGGTATCTGTTATAATGCTCCTCTTTTAAACCAACCTTTTGCAATAGGCTAATTACCATTTCTTTACGCTGCCTATTATTTTCATACAAATTATGAACCTTCATTGGTTCAAGAATAGCAGATCCAATACTAATACGTGGATTTAAAGAAGAGTACGGATCTTGAAACACAATATTAATGTTTTTGCGCTCCTTTTTTAATGATGATGCATTAAGTGATAAAAGTTCATCATCACCATAGTATATTGCTCCCCCATCGTGTTGAATAAGTCGCAATATGGCTCGTCCTAAAGTTGTTTTTCCACAACCCGATTCACCAACTAATCCCAGAGTCTCTCCTGGAAATACTTCAAAACTAACATCAGTTACAGCATTAACAAAGTCTGTAGGTTTTCCAAGTATATTTTTTGAAAGAACATACTTTTTATCAAGGTTTTCGACTCTTAGAACAGGGTCTTTACTATACATTATTTTATGTGATAACTTCCTTTCACGAATATCAATTACAACTTTGGCAGTATCAATGTTTTCATCTACAAAATCATCAATTACAGGAAGTCGAGTTATCCGTCTATCCGTTGGAGGCCTGCATGCCAGAAGCCCTTTTGTATAAGGATGTTCAGGAGATTCAAATACTTTACTGGTTTTTCCGGTTTCAACAATACTACCTTTGTACATAACCATAACTTCGTCAGCAACCTCACTAATTACACCCAAATCATGGCTAATGAATATTAATCCCATTCCTGATTTTTTTCTTAACTCATTCAATAAAGCAAGAATTTCTTTTTGTACGGTAACATCCAATGCAGTAGTTGGCTCATCTGCGATAAGCAAGTCAGGTTTGTTGGCAATTGCCATCGCAATCATAATCCTTTGCTTTTGTCCGCCCGATAACTGGTGCGGATAGCTACTATAAATATTCTCGGGACGCGGTAGTTTCACCTTTTCAAATAGTTTAATAACTTGTTTGCGAGCCTCCTTTCTATTCACCTTTTGATGTAACAATATGCTTTCTGCCACTTGCTTTCCACATTTCATAACCGGATTTAGTGCGGTCATTGGTTCTTGAAATATCATAGAAATATTATTTCCCCTATACTTTCGCATTTCGCCAGATTTCAAGCCAATTAAATCGGTATTATTAAAAATAATTTTCCCCGACACAATATTTGCCTGTGGCGGAAGCAGTTGCATAATAGCCAGCGCGGTTACTGATTTGCCCGAGCCCGATTCGCCAACAATACCGATAGCCGTACCTTTCTCCATACTAAGGTTTACATTATCAACAGCTTTGATTATTGACGACTCAGATTTAAACTCTATGGTAAGGTTTGTAATTTGTAGCAAATCAGGATATTTTAATTGAAAACTAAGAAATAAATAGTACTTTTGCAGCGATTTTTGAAAATCAGTAAAACTAAACAAATGTCAAATCCAAAAGTAAGTATTTTTACGGGACGCAAAACACGTTATCTTGCTGAAAAAATCGCCCATAGTTACGGCATTGAGTTGGGAAAGTCAATTGTAACTAATTTTTCTGATGGGGAATTTCAAACTTCTTTTGAAGAGAACGTCAGAGGTCAGGATGTGTTTATTATTCAATCAACTATTCCGCCAAGCGACAATTTGCTTGAATTACTAATGATGGTTGATGCTGCAAGACGTGCATCAGCAAGAAAAATAATTGTTGTAATTCCTTATTTTGGTTATGCTCGTCAAGATAGAAAAGACAAACCAAGGGTTGCCATTGCAGCAAAATTAATTGCAAACCTTCTTACCACATCAGGTATAAGCCGGATTATTACACTGGATTTACATGCAGATCAAATTCAAGGATTTTTTGATATACCTGTTGACAACCTCTATGCTTCACAAATATTTGCTGATTATATCAGAGGGCTTAACCTCCCTGATTTAATCATGGCTTCTCCAGATACTGGCGGAACAAGGCGTGCAGCATCATACGCAAAAGCACTAAATACAGGCTTTGTTATTTGTTATAAACAAAGAGCCAAAGCAAATGTTATTGAGCGGATGGAATTAATTGGAGACGTTGAAGGTAAGGATGTTGTATTAATGGATGATATTATTGACACTGCTGGAACAATTACTAAGGCTGCCGATTTAATAATGGATAAAGGAGCTAATAGTGTTCGTGCTTTTTGTACTCACCCAATTTTTTCGGGGAGTGCTTATGAACGCCTTAGCAAATCAAAATTATCTGAGATTTTTGTTACAGACACAGTGCCTTTAAGACAAACATTAGATAAAATAAAAGTATTGAGTACTGCCGATTTATTTGCAGAAGTTATAAAACGAGTACAAAATTTTGAATCAATTAGTACTATGTTTGACATAAAAAAGAAATAGATTAACTATTATATATTTATTAATTAACAATTACAAAAAATGAAAAAAGTATCATTGAGCGGTTCTTTAAGAGAGAACGTAGGGAAAAAAGATGCTAAAAAGCACAGAAGAGAAGGTAATATTCCATGTGTTATTTACGGAGGTGAAAATCAAGTTCACTTTTCTACAAATGAAATTAAGTTTGATAAAATTATTTTCACACCAGAGGTATTTTTAATTACTGTCTCTATTGATGGTAAAAAATATCAAACTATTTTGCAAGAAATTCAATATCATCCAGTAACAGATAAAGTATTACATGTTGATTTTCTTGAATTAATCGCAGGAAAAGAAGTTACTATTGGTATTCCTGTATCTTTAACTGGTAGCTCTGCCGGAGTTATGTCTGGTGGTCAGCTTATTAAAAAAATGCATAAGGTTCGCATGAAAGGACTAGTTGAAAACATGCCAGAACAAGTTGAAGTTGATATTACAGATCTTACAATTGGGCATTCAATAAAAGTTCGAGATCTTGATGCTGAAAACATCACTTTTACTGATCCTGAAAACTCGGTTATAGTACGTGTTAAAATGTCGCGTAATATTGCTGAAGACGAAGAAGAAGAAGGTGAAGAAGGTGAAGAAGGCGAAGAAGGCGAAGAAGGAGCAGAAACACCTGCTGCTGAATAATAATTTCGCATTATCATTAAATTTTAAAGGGGTGAAGTTTTTATTAACTTTATCCCTTTATTTTTGATTAACAATTTTTTTAAAATTATATCAACTAAGTGAAATATTTAATAGCTGGACTTGGAAATATTGGTGCAGAATATACTGATACCAGACACAATATTGGTTTTGATGTTGCTGATGCTTTAATCCGTGAATTAAAGGGTGAAACAAAAGTTGAGAAGCTTGCCGTAGTTTCACGAGTAAAATATAGAGGGCGCATATTAGTTATTGTCAAACCAACAACTTACATGAATCTAAGTGGTAAATCTGTTAAATACTGGCTTGAGAAAGAAAAAATACCCAACGATAGGTTGCTTGTAATACTTGACGACATTGCACTACCTACAGGTGCTTTACGAATGAAAGCCAAGGGTGGTGATGCAGGCCACAATGGGCTCACAGATATTATTGAAAAAATAGGAACTGCCATTTTTCCCAGACTACGAATTGGTATTGGCGATAATTTTCCTAAAGGACGTCAAGCAGATTATGTGCTTGGTAAATGGACAAAATCAGAAGAGATACTAATGAATCAACGTGTAGACATAGCTACAGAAATGGTAAAAAGTTTTGTGTCGGTTGGTATTGAAAGAACTATGACCGGGTATAACAAAAAGTAGAAGCAAGATAATTACCAATCAGCCCTTATGCTTAAAAATTTTTTCTTGTCTTTGAATTGATTCCTTATGTATTAAGTTAAGTAATTTTTTCATAAAAATACTATTTAACCCCATGTGAGTTCCAATGGACAGCCTATCTTTTATTATACCCACCCAACGCTTCATTTGAAGAATTGTAATATCATTTTCCTTCTTGTATTCACCAATTTCATCAATTATATCCATCCGTTTGGCTAATATCTGAAGCAATTCACCATCAAGCTTATCAATTTCTGTACGCAATTCTTCAAGCTTATGCTGAAAATTAAAATCACCCTTTACATGCCTAACAACTAATTTATCAAGTAGCTTACCAAGCGTATCAGGTGTAATTTGCTGATTCGCATCTGTTAATGCAGTTTCTGGGTCATAATGGCTTTCTATCATTAAACCATCCATCTCAAGATCCAAGGCTTTTTGTGATACCGACTCAATAAGTTCACGCCGACCACAAATATGGCTGGGATCTACAACTATTGGAAGGGAAGGTATAATCCGCTTTAGCTCAATTGGTATTTCCCACATTGGGGCATTACGAAACACAGATTTTTCAAAATAATGAAATCCACGATGGATAGCTAATATTTTATTTATGCCAACAGCGTTAAAACGCTCAATGGCACCAATCCATAATTTAATATCAGGATTTATTGGGTTTTTAACCATTATTGGAATGTCAACACCTGTTACAGCATCGGCAATAGCTTGTACCGAAAATGGATTAACAACTGTGCGAGCACCAATCCATAATACGTCAACATCATATTTTAAAGCTAACTCTACATGATTACTATCAGCAACCTCAACTGAGGTTAACAAACCAGTTTCTTCTTTTACTTGCTTCAGCCACTTAAGCCCCTGTTCGCCAGCACCTTCAAATTCACCTGGCCGAGTACGCGGTTTCCAAATACCTGCTCTAAAAATATTTACCTGACTTATTTTAGCAATCTGTTGTGCTGTTTTTAGTAATTGATATTCACTCTCGGCACTACACGGACCCGATATAACCAAGGGTTTACCTCCAGTATTAACCCACTCACTAAGTGGTTGTATTTTTAGTTTGGAATTCACCATGCAAAAATAGTTGTTTTTAGTCTAAGGAACTGTAAATAAAAAAGCCATCCTCACAATTACAATAATATCCATCGTATGGACAAAAGTATTTGCCAAAATCTCACAAAAGTGTAGTTTTGTAGAAAATAAACTATCATCTTGAAAGAAATAGTAGAAAAAATTAATAAGTTGGGAAAAGAAAAAACACCATTTCTTTTCATCATTGATTTTGATATGGAAAAACCTATTGCTTTGCAATTAAAGGAAATTGATTCAAACACAATTCTTTTTTCATTAAATGGAAATACCAATTCCATTTGTAACCCCCACTATTATAGTAGGTCTACAAAATTTGTTTCTAATCCTGTTTCAAAAAGCAGATATGAAAAAGCATTTAGCTATGTTCAAAAACATATTAAACATGGTAATTCGTTTTTAGTTAATCTTACAATGCCTAGTCCAATTGAAACTAATTTAGAACTAGAAGAAATATTTCATCGAAGTAATGCCAAATATAAACTATGGCTAAAAGATCAATTTGTGGTTTTTTCGCCCGAAACATTTATTAAAACTACTGGCACAAAAATCAGCTCATTTCCCATGAAAGGAACAATGGATGCATCGTTACCAAATGCTAAACAACAATTGTTGGAAAGTAAAAAGGAACTTGCCGAACATTATACAATTGTAGATTTAATTCGCAATGACCTTAGTATGGTTGCCAAAAATGTAAAAGTTAAAAAATTCAGACTCATCGATAAAATTGAAACCAATAGCGGGGGTTTATTTCAAATGAGCTCAGAAATAGTTGGAGATTTACCAGTCAACTATCTTGATAATTTAGGTGATATGCTTATAAAAATGCTACCTGCAGGTTCGATATCAGGTGCCCCAAAAAAGAAAACTCTTGAGATAATAAATGAAGCTGAGCAATATAAACGCGGATATTACACTGGCATTTTTGGTGTTTTTGATGGCAAAAATATTGATAGTGGAGTTATGATTAGGTATATTGAGCAAACTCACGGTGGATTGGTGTATAAAAGTGGAGGCGGAATTACTGTACAAAGTAATGTTGACGAAGAATATAAAGAGCTAATTGATAAGATTTATCTTCCTTTAATTTAATTATATAACGCATTTATTCACTCATTTAATCATTCATTAATGCCCCTATGCAATTATTAGAAACCATACGCTTTAATTTGGGTAGTTTTTCAAACTTGGATCTGCATCAAGAACGTCTGAATAGTTCACGTAAAATTCTTTTTAATTGTACCGATGAAATTGATCTCAATTTGGCACTCGCAAGCTATACTACTAAAATACAGAGCTCGCAATTACACAAATGTAGAGTGGTATATGATACCGAAATAAGATATGTAGAATTTATTCCATACAAAATACCTATTATAAATTCATTAAAAATGGTTAATTGTGATGAAATAAAATACGACCATAAATACGCAGTTCGTGATGGCATAAATAATCTAATGTTGCACAAGGATAATGCTGATGATATTATTATAATTAAAAATGGTTTAATAACGGATACATCATATGGAAACTTGTTGTTTTTTAACGGGTTACAATGGGTAACTCCTGCTCAACCATTGCTCAAAGGCACACAAAGGGCAAAGCTGCTGAAACAGGAACAAATTATAACTGCTGAAATACGACCTGCCGATTTAGCAAACTTCACAAAAGTTCGTATTATTAATGCCATGTTAAGATTTGAGGATAAGATGGATGTTGTTGTTAATAAAATCTATTGAACGGAAGTTTAATTACTTTTAATCCACAATCACTACACCCACAGCCCGTTTTTCTTCCAAAGTAATCTTTAACTGTTGTCTTTCCTCTTTATCAAGTATAAAAGGGTTTCCTCGTATAAACAGCAGCTTTAACTCGGGCTTTTCCATAAGTTTCCATGGGAAATATGTAATTTCATTTTCCTGAATATCAACTTCGTAAAGTTTGGGCATATTCGACATATCCGGTATCGAAAATAAGTTGTTATAACTAATGTCCAGCACCTCTAAACTACTAAGTTCAGTTATCCAGTTTGGAATATTAAACAGCTTATTATCATGAATATATAATGCTTTTATATTTTTAAGAGATCTAATTGTATCTGGAATTATTTCGATTTTGTTGTAAGCCAAAAATACGATACTGAGGTTTTTTATATTGCCAATTTCATCAGGTATTTCACTTATATTATTATAATAAAAGTCAATTATTTTGAGATTTGGCAACATGGTTATCTCCAATGGAATTTGAGTAAATTCATTTTTATAGAAAACTATTGTTTCAAGACTATCAAGCAATGCAAATTTAGGTGGTACGCTACTTAATTTGTTTTTCGAGAGGTTTAATTTTTTAATGTTTTCAAGATCGTTAATATTAATTGGTAATGATGCAATGTTATTCCCTGCCAATAATAATACTTCAATATTTTTGAGTCTTCTAATATCAGCCTTAGAAGGCTTAATTTTATTAAAATTAATTTCCAATGAATTTAGTTGTTCCATTTTTTTCAAAAAACGTGGAATCCGTTTAATTTGATTTTTGCTAATGATTAACGATTTTAGATGTTTAAGTTTTCGTATTGAATATGGTATTCTAAGCAGTTTATTATTTGAAAGATTAAGACTTTCTATTACAGAATTTCTAGGAAAGTTAATCCGCTTTAAATTGTTATTACTCAAATTGAGGCGAGTTAAGCTGTCAATTTTAATTTGTCGCGCTGAAACCTTCTTTAATTTATTTCTTTCAGCATCTATGGCAATAATGTTGCAAAACCTATTTATATTAGGAAGCTCTTTTAGATGCAGTCCATTAATATTAATAGTACCAATAGTATCTATGGGGAAGTTCTCGAGCTTATTAAAAAATATTACTCGTTTAATTTTTGCAATGCTGTCTGCACGATGTTGCCATATCTGCATCATTGAATCCATTTCCTGCTTCACGGCAGTTTGACTAGATGCTACAACAAAAGCCATGCAAAACATCACACTAATTAAATACCTTTTTATCATAATAATAGAATATACATTAACAAACGTATTAAAACAATAACTCTGCCAAAATTAAGTAATAATGAGTCCAGTCTAAAAACAAACAAAATCAAAAAAGTTTCTTTTGGTACTATTTTCACTTTTTTCAATTTACTGATGCTAAGGCATCACTGAATTTCAAAAAATTAAAATATCCCTCAAAATATCTCTTTTTGTGAAAATTGCCTGTTCTTAGACTAGACTCAATAATTTTATGAAATTAATGTTGCTAATCAAGCAAAATTATTTACTTTTCGAAAAAAAATTAAACCAAGGGATTAATCATGAAAAAAATACTTAGAACTATTGGCTGGATTTTATTAATTATGGTGGTAATATTTGTTGGTTTTGTAGCCTACATAACCATTACTGATTATAAACCAGATAAGGTTGAGATAATTGTTGACAAAAACAGTATTGGTAATATTACTGATTTACAGCAAGATACCTTTTCGTTTATAAATTGGAATATTGGTTATGCCGGACTTGGTGAGGAAATGGATTTCTTTTATGATGGTGGAGAAATGTCGCGCCCAACCAAGAAACTTGCAGAAAAATACCTAAATAATATTATAAACTTTGTGGTTAGCAACGATACTGTTGATTTTTGGATGCTGCAGGAATTGGATATAAAGGCAAAAAGAAGCTATAATGAAAATCAGGTTGAATTAGTTACAAATGCAAAACGAGGTAGTTATGGCGTTTTTGCAAAAAACTACATGGTACAATATGTACCGGTGCCGGTTAATGAGCCTATGGGATATGTGGAAGCCGGATTGATGACATTTTCTGATTTTGCTCCAGATGAAGCTGTAAGATATGCTTATCCGTTAATTGCGTCGTGGCCCGATAAACTATTTTTATTGGATAGGTGCTTTTTGCTAAACAGATACTTACTTAGTAACGGTAACGATCTTGTTATTATAAACACTCACAATTCGGCATATGTTTATGACAGTGTACTTCGCATTGAAGAACTCCAAATTATTAAAACTATAATGCTTGATGAATTTGGTAAAGGTAATTATGTAATTGCCGGTGGCGATTGGAATCAAAATCCACCGAAATACGAACCTTCTGACAGTTACAATGGTCATAAATTTATTGCTTCGCAGGTTAAAATGAATACTGACTTTATGCCTACAGATTGGAAATGGGCTTTTGATAATAGTGCACCAACAAACAGAAGTAATAACAAATCATATGTAATTGGTGAAAACACAACAACTTGTCTCGATTACTTTTTAACCTCTCCAAATATTGACATCCTTGATGTTGAGGTTATTGATTTGAAGTTTAAAGACAGCGATCACAATCCAGTTTATTTAAAGGCCAGATTAAAATAGTATGAAAAAACTATTTTATATTTTAATAATAATGTTTGCCGGTCTTTCTGCAGTTAGCCAAGTAAGCAAAAATTTAGATGTGTTTTGGGATAACGGGTTAAAGGCTGAAAGTACAAATGGTGATTTCAAAATTAAAATGGGAGGCCGTGTCCAATTTGATGTTATGTGGATACATCAAGATGATACATTAAACAAACATTTTGATGCAAAAAATGGTGCAGAGTTTAGAAGAGCAAGAATTTACACATCAGGAACAATTTATAAAAATATAAAATTCAAATTTCAGATGGATTTTGCCGGAGGAGTTGCAGTTATTAAAGATGCATACATTCAACTTATAAAAATCCCAGTTGTGGGAAATTTTAGGGTGGGGAATTTTAAAGAGCCAATGGGGCTTTCAATGTTAACAAGTTCTAATTTTATAACTGAAATGGAGCGACCTTTAGCCAATGCTTTTGATAATGACAGAAATCTTGGCTTTATGATTTTTAACCAACATCTTGAAAAGCGGTTGTCGTGGTTTGCCGGATATTTTTATCCAACTGACAATTCAGGTAAATATCTTGGTAACAAGTATAATTTGGTAGCTAGGATAACCGGACTTCCGGTGTACAATACTAACAATGGCTATAAAGTATTGCATCTTGGCGTATCGTATGCATATCAATATCACGATAATACAGCCATTTCTGCTAAACTACGCCCCGAAGCACATTTAGCTCCTACATATTTGAGTCTTGATGTGGATAATGTTACAAGTGTTTCTGATATTAATGGTGAATTTCTTATGATATTCAATACTTTATCATTTGAGAGTGAGTATACTTTCTCGGCTATTAATTTGCCATCAACATCTATTTATGATAAATCATCTTATAATTTATTTGCTTATTATGCTACATTTAGTTGGTTTTTAACAGGTGAGCATAAAAATTATGTTAAGTCAAAAACTACATTTGGCAGGCTGACTCCCAAAAACAACATGGGTCAAAATGGTGGATTTGGAGCTATTGAACTCTCTCTTAGATATTCGAATATTAATCTTGATGATAATGATTTGCAGGGTGGTAATATGAGTAGTATTACAGGCGGGATAAATTGGTATTTAAATCCCGCCACAAAAATTGCTTTAAATTATGTTTATGCAAATGTTAATAATTATGGAAAAGCCAATATTTTCCAAATGAGGTTTCAAGTAACATTTTAGTGTTTTACAACAATCTTTCTAACAACTTTCACATTTTCTGTAACAACTTTCACAAGATAAATATCATTGCTTAGCTCCGAAACATTTATCATTACTTCAAGCCGTTGTTTCTTGTTCTGACCTTGGTAAAGGGTACGTAAAGTTTCTCCATCCTTAGTAAAAAGTATTACTTGCACGTTTTTATCAATAGCATTAATAATTGCAATGGTACCATTTTCATATATGGGATTTGGATACAATATTACCTTCATTTCGTCTTCTTTGTCAAACCCAAACAAATCTGCTTCAGCAGCTTTATCAGGATTAAAAAGCAAGAATGAAATAGGAGTTTGTGACTTATGCATTCGTTGCCTAATTATCCTATTAGTTTTGTCAGGATCTTGATTATTACTTTCTGATATTGTGCTTATTTCATTTTTCCATTTATCTGAATGGCTTTTTATTTCTGCAATACTTTCCCTAATTTCCATTTTATGGGCAAGTGCAATTTCCCCAACTTCTGTCATACTGTTTCGCATGTCGGTACGCATTCCATCAAAATTTTCATCTTTTGCTCTTTTTCCAGCTTCGAAGTCATCACTTTCATACCAATTCTTAAACATAATTTTTCTAACCTCTATTTTTTGACGAGCTGTTTCAATTATCTTTTTTTCATTAGCAGAAAGTAATTTATCAAAGTTTTTGCGCTCTTCTGTAATAACTGGTAATATATTTTTGGTAACGTATAACTTAATGTCAGCTCTAAGCTCAGGATTTGAGTTTCTTTTGCCAACTGGTGGCTTTCGTTGTTTAAAATCATTTTGAGTTATTGTCCCCTTAATATTTGTCATTCGTGGGTTTGTTGAATCCCAAAGCAATAACCACTCAGGGCTTAACATTCTTGTAAAAAACATTTCTATTCCAATTTTGCCGTCTTTAGAGTGCATGGGCTGAGCATCATTTTTTTCGTGTATTGCAATTATATCAGCAATCCAAATTTGTTTATTCTTATTGATAGTTTCTTCATATGCTGCATTTAACTTTGGATGAGCATCAGTAATTTTAGATACTACCATCATAGTCCCATTTCTGGATTTATCAAGTTTATTTTTAGGATTTTTACCTCTTGCATACATTTGCTTGCCTTCTGAAAATTCAGGTTTTCGATTAGAAATTTCTTCTCTTATTGAATTTAATTCATTTGTTTCATCTTCCGAAAGCTTACTAAAATAACTAGCTTGTTGTTTTTCAACTAAAGAAAATACATTTTTATCGATGTATTGTTTAACCTCTTCCATCGACTTTGTTTGTGCACTATTTTGCGAAAAAGCAACCATTGAGCTTAAAGCAATTACCCATACTATTATTGTTAATCGTTTCATACGTTTATTTTTTTTATTCAGTAATTAGACAAGTCAGTAATAGTTTTTATTCCATGCGGGTTGAAAATAGTTATTAATAAGCTTGTATGTCTGAACTTTAAATTATTTTTGCATAAAACTCTATTTTCACAATGAAGAATGATAGTCTGGTAATTATACCAACATACAACGAAAAAGAAAATATTGAACGTATTATTAGAAAGGTGTTTAGCCTTGAGAAGACGTTTCATGTACTTGTAGTTGAAGATAACAGTCCTGATGGAACAGCCAAAATTATTCATGGTTTAATGGATGAATTTAGTGACAGGTTGTTTATTTTGGAAAGAAAAGGAAAACTGGGTTTAGGAACTGCTTATATAGCAGGATTTAAGTATGGATTGGAAAATGAATATGATTACATATTTGAGATGGATGCCGATTTTTCGCATAATCCTGATGACTTAATAAAATTATATAATGCAGCAAATAATGGTGCCGATGCTGTTATTGGCTCACGTTACATTAAAGGTGTAAACGTTGTAAATTGGCCAATGGGAAGGGTATTAATGTCGTATTATGCTTCAATGTATGTACGTATTGTTACCGGGTTAAAAATTATGGACACTACTGCTGGTTTTATGTGCTGGACAAGAGAAGTCCTTGAAACCATAAATTTTGACACCATTAAGTTTGTTGGATATGCCTTTCAAATTGAAATGAAGTACACGGCTTGCAAACTAGGATTTAATGTAGTTGAAGAGCCAATTATTTTTACCGATCGCACCGAGGGTACATCCAAAATGAACAAGGGAATTTTTAGGGAAGCAATATTTGGAATTCTCGACCTTAGATTCAGAAATATTGTTGGAAGAATTAAACCAATAAAAACGTTTTAATAAAATATTATGAATTCGGATAAGAAAGTTATTTCCGGAGCAACTATTGTTAACGAAGGTTTGTTAGCTGTTGGAGATGTTTTTTTAATTGGAGACATTATTGAGAAGGTTGTTTTTTACAACGATACTGTAACTCCTAATTATACTGGTTATAAGATCGTTAAAGCAGCCGGATTGCATTTGTTTCCTGGTATAATTGATGATCAGGTTCACTTTCGTGATCCGGGGCTTACATACAAAGGCGATATTTATACCGAAAGTAAGGCAGCAGTAGCCGGAGGTATTACCAGCTTTATGGATATGCCAAATACTATTCCCAACTGCTTAACACAAGAGCTGCTCGAAGATAAATACAAACATGCAGCTCCAATTTCATTGGCAAATTATAGCTTCTACATGGGGGCATCAAATAATAATATTGATGAAATTGTTAAAACAAACCCTAAAAATATTTGTGGCATAAAAGTATTTATGGGCTCATCAACTGGCAATATGCTTGTTGATGACGAAGATTCTCTTTCGGCAATATTTTCATCGGCTCCTACTCTGGTTGCCGTACATTGTGAAGATGAGGATACTGTTGTACGCAACAACAATTTTTATTTTGAAAAATATGGTGAAAATGCCCCTACAAGCATTCATCCAAAAATAAGATCTGAGGAAGCATGTTATTTATCATCTGCGAAAGCGGTAAGACTTGCAAAAAAACATGGAACACGATTACATGTACTTCACCTTACAACTGCAAAGGAAATGAGCTTGTTTAACAATGAACTTGCCTTGGCAGAAAAAAAAATAACAGCAGAAGTATGTGTACACCACCTTTGGTTTTCGGATAAGGACTATAATAGAAAAGGCAACTTTATTAAATGGAACCCTGCAATAAAAACTGCTAGTGACAAAGATGCATTACTGGAGGCTGTATTGAGCAATAAGATAGATGTAATTGCCACCGATCACGCCCCCCACACCTTAGAGGAAAAAGAAAGATCTTATTTTAAAGCTCCAGCAGGTGGACCAATGGTGCAACATTCGCTAGTTGCCATGTTAGAGTTTTATCATAAAGGCAAATTCACTCTTGAAAAAATTGCTGAAAAAATGTGCCATAATCCTGCTATTTTATTTAGTGTAAATAAGCGTGGATTTATTAAAAAAGGTTTTAAAGCTGATTTGGTATTGATTAATTTGAATGATAACTGGGAAGTAAAAAAAGATAATGTGCTTTACAAATGTGGCTGGTCGCCGATGGAAGGTGAAACATTTAGTTCAAAAGTTATTTCAACCTTTGTAAATGGTAATTGCGTTTATGATAATGGGATTTTTAATGAAAAAATAAAAGGAGAAAGATTAACTTTTAATAAATAAGAATAATGAATAAAATAATGCTGGTTTTGGTGATAAGCATATTCACTATGGCATCGTGTAATGATATAAATACTGTTAATACAGAAGTTATTAAAAGTTACCCTGATGGAGCTATACACGTAGAGCAAGATTATAGTACGGTTGACGATAATAAATTATATGTTTACGAAAGAGAATACTATCAGGATGGAAAAATATTAAAAGAGGGTGCTTTAAACGAAAATAGAAGGCGCGATGGTATTTGGAAATCATATTATCGCGATGGCGTACTTTGGAGTGAAGGTGATTTTACAAATGGCCGACGTGAAGGAAAAACCATTACATATTTTACCAACGGAAATAAATATTATGAAGGAGAATATGTAAAATCCAAAAAGTCAGGTGTGTGGCAATTTTGGAATGAGCAAGGTGAATTTGTTAAAGAAGTTGATTATAACAAAAGATAATACTAATTCCATATTACTGATAACTAAATTGAATTATTTTTGAACCTCTTTAATCCCTACATAAACAGGTAAGTGATCGCTAAAGCCTCCAAAATATTTTCCGGCAGCAGTTCGTGATGGTCGTGCAGGGCCTTTTTTGGGCTGATATAACATCCAATCTTGTTTATATACCGACTGATTTGGAGAATTAACTTTTAGTCCATTTTTGCCAGTTAGCATAGCAGTAGAAACAATTATTTGGTCAAACATGTCCCAACTTTTATAATATAACGACCCATCACCATTTTTAAATTGTGTGAATGACAAATTATAAAGTGTATTATCTTTATGATTGTTAGAAACCTCCAAAGCCTCAAGAACTTTTAACACACTTGTATCAGTTGGGTTATCATTTAAATCACCTGCAATAAGTATATTAGCATTTGGCTGAACACTCAATATTGAGTCGGTAATTAGTTTTATTGTTTTGGCAATATCAATTCTAAATGGTTCTGTTTCTTCTTGTCCTCCCCACCTCGACATCCAATGATTGATAAAAACATGTAATGTGTCTTTTTTATTGACAATACCTTTCGAATATAGAATATCGCGTGTTTTTACTTCCTTTTCAACCTTGAAATCAGGAACAATAAAAACTGTTTTTGTAGGTTTAAAAACCTTTGGATTATACAATAAAGCAACATCAATACCGCGCCCATCAGGGCTGTCCTTATGAATTATGTTATAACCAGCTTTTTTTAAATTTTCATGATTAATAAGGTCTTTTAGTACATCAATATTTTCCACTTCGCATAAACCAAATAATGCGGGGAAAGCCACGGTATCAATTCCACTAATAACTTTAGTAAGATTATTAATTTTATGATTATAACGCTCTGTATTCCATGCAATTTTACTACTTGGGAGATATTTCTCATCACTAATATTAGGGTCATCAATGGTGTCAAAAAGGTTTTCAACATTGTAGAATGCAAATGTGAATGAAGTAGTTGTTTTTTTTGAACAGGATGCCAATAAAATAACTACAATTAAAGCAATTAATGTGGTCTGATAAATATTTTTCATTGAAATATGTGTTTAATTATCTTTAAGTTTTAAAATACTTCGTCTATCTTTTTTTGTGGGTCTGCCAATACCTCTATCTCGGTTTTCAGTATTTATCTGCCGCATTATTTCAAGTTTTTCGTACTCTTCAGATGGAGTTAAATCTAGCATAAGCTCGGGTACTAATTTGGCAGCAACTCTATTTTTAACTACCTTAATAACTTTAACTTTTCGTTTGATGTTTTGCAACTGTATTTCAATTATTTCATCAACTTTAATCTCGCGCGAAGCCTTGCTGTTTTGACCATCAATTTTAACTTTACCACCCTTGCATGCATCCGAGGCCTGTGCTCTTGTTTTAAATAGTCTAACTGCCCACAGCCATTTATCAATTCTTATTGTATCCATATGTATTATAAAAATATCATTTTTGCCAGAATAGAATATTAAAAAATGCGATTTTTTAAAAACTATATTATGATCTATTTAACAGGCACGCTATTTAGCCCTAAAATAAACCTGAATAGGAACTCCAGTAAAATCATAATGATCTCTGATTACATTTTCCAAAAATCTGCGATAAGAATCTTTTATATCATCAGGCAAATTACAGAAAAATGCAAATCTGGGAGTATCAGTTTTTATTTGCATAACATACTTAATTCTAATATATCTACCACGCGAACCCATTGGTGGTGGAGTCTTCTCAATAATTGGCAATAACAAATCGTTAAGTTTTGATGTGGCTATTTGCATTGTGCGTCTTTTAAATACCGCAGATGCCTCTTCAAGAGTCTTATAAATACGTTGCTTTTCAGTTACTGATGTAAAAACAATCGGCACATCATTAAATGGAGCAATTTGTTCTCTAACATCTTTCTCAAACTTTAGATGTGTATTGGTTTCTTTATCAACAAGATCCCATTTATTTACAACGACAACTATTCCTTTATTATTTTTTTCGGCAAGATGAAAGATAGAGATATCTTGTTTCTCCATACCAGACTGTGCATCAATCATTACCACACAAACATCGCAGTTTTCGATGGCTCTAACAGTACGCAATGTTGAGTAAAACTCAATATTTTCATGTACTTTGGCCTTTTTACGAAGCCCGGCTGTATCAACAAGCATAAAATCATGACCATATGCATTGTACCGCGTGTAAATTGAGTCGCGTGTAGTACCTGCAATTGGCGTAACAATATTTCGTTTATCGCCAAGTAAAGTATTTATAAGTGATGATTTTCCTACATTTGGTCGACCCACAAAAGCAATACGTGGCAAATCGGTTTCTTCTTGACTTATTGTTTTTTCAGGGAATACTTTAACTATTTCATCAAGAAGATCGCCGGTTCCGCTACCATTAATAGCTGAAACTCCATAAACCTCACCCAATCCTAGTGAATAAAATTCAACAATACTATCTGTTTGATTTGGGATATCAACTTTATTAGCCACAAGAAAAACATCTTTCTTCGACCTGCGAAGTAATCTTGAAACATCATCATCAAGAGGGTTAATTCCTTCGTGTGTATCAACCATAAAAATTATTACGTCTGCTTCATCAAGAGCCAATAATACTTGCTGTCGGATTTCGTCTTCAAAAATATCATCTGAGCCATGTACATACCCACCGGTATCAATAACCGAAAATTCATAACCATTCCAGTCGCCTTTACCAAAAATTCTATCTCGCGTAACTCCACTAACAGATTCAACTATAGCTTCTTTAGCTTGTATTAGTCTGTTAAACAAGGTTGATTTACCAACATTTGGTCGGCCTACTATTGCTATTGTATTGTTCATTGTTTCTTATGTTTACCGCAAAGGCGCTAAGGCGCAGAGGGTGTTGTTATTATTGCTGCTATTGTTGCTGTTGTTGCTATTGCTATTGTTGTATCACTATTTTATATTTGCGTCAGCCACAATAGTAGCCACAGAGGCTATAGATACTACAGCAGCTTTTTCCTACTCTGCATATCCAAAATGTTTAAGAGAATTTTCATCATCTCTCCAATCCTTACTTACTTTAACTGTTACTTCCAGAAAAACTTTTTTTCCGGTAAACTCTTCAATATCCAGTCGAGCTGCAGTAGCAGTACGTTTTATTGCACTACCTTGATGACCTAAAATTATGGCTTTTTGCGTATCACGATTAACATAAATTAAGGCAGAAATACGAATTAATCTATCGTCTTCTTTATATTGATCAATGGCGACTTCAGCAGAATACGGAATTTCTTTTTTATAATTAAGAAGTATTTTTTCTCTAATAATTTCTGAAACAAAAAATCGTGTAGACTTATCAGTTAATTCGTCTTTTGGATAATATGCTTCATGCTCTGGAAGCAGTTCAACAATTGTATCAAATACTTTTTCAATATTAAAATTATTAAGTGCTGAAACAGGAATAACCTCTGATTTGGGAATTTTAACCTTCCATTCTTCCATTTCTTGCATTATTGCTTGTTGATTTGATAAATCAATTTTATTTATCACAACAATAACCTTAACATTTGATAGGTTAAGTTTATCAATAATTTCATCTTCAGTAAAACGCAAGCCAGGCTCAGTCATAAGTAGCACAATATCAGCATCTTTAAGTGCTGTATTAATGTACTGATTCATGTATTGGTGCATTTTATACGAGGGGTTTCTAACAATCCCAGGTGTATCGGAGTACACAATTTGGAAATCTTCACCATTTACCATACCCATAATTCTATGCCTTGTGGTTTGGGCTTTTGAAGTTATTATGGAAAGTTTTTCACCAACCATTGCATTCATAAGTGTTGATTTCCCGACATTTGGGTATCCAATAATATTAACAAATCCGGCTTTATGCATAAATATTAAAAAAAAGTTTGTTTGGCAAAGAAACAAAATATATCTTTGCACTCCCGTTTTAAGGGGAAGATTAATTCGTTCATAACAACCAAAAGATATATTGCGGGGTGGAGCAGAGGTAGCTCGTTGGGCTCATAACCCAAAGGTCATCGGTTCGAATCCGGTCCCCGCTACTACGAAAAAGCTGATGATTATCATCGGCTTTTTTTGTTTAATAAGGTTCTCTCCTTTATTAACAATCATAAATCTATTCTCATATAAAAGAAGTTCATTTTTATTCAATAACGATTAAGAATTACCACAAAACACCTAAACCATACCGGTATACAACTACAATTGTTCGGAATATGTGATGTTTGTCATTCTGAGAACCAACACCATCGAAAAAAAGGGCGCACATAGTGATATGACAAAAAATCCAAATCTCAATTTCCAAATCTCAAATAAATCTCAATCTTTAAAAAAATTAAATCTCAAACAATAACTGAAACTTTTGATTATTGAATTTTGGCTTTTGGAATTTATTTGTTATTTGGCTTTTGATTATTGTTATTTCATACAAAACATAATTTTTAATAAAAATATTATGTTGTTAATATACAGCCTATTACAAGCCGCTGTCATTGGTAACGTAGTGAAGAATCTCTTGTTACTATTTGGAACACATGAGATCCTTCGCTTTGCTTAGGAGGACAAAGTCATACATTTTGAACTTGCCCTATTAAGCCATAATTCATACACTCGGCTTTGTAATATCGCTTTTTGGACTCCTTTTCCAGGGTCTAATTACTCGAAATGACAACATAATTTTTGGGGTTCTCTCGGTTGTGCTTCCCTCCAAATGATAAGAAACCATCATTTTATCTTTAAAGCCTCTCAAATCATTACAGCCAATTATGTATGGCTGTAATGAGATGACCAAATTTCCTACCTTTGATTTTATATTATAAGTGAGAGGCATTTTTTTAATTTATATTTATTGTTTTTGATATTTGTTGTCCATCCATTAGTATTTCTACTCTATACTTTCCTTTATTAAGTGATAGATTTAAGTTTTCGAAATTGGTGTTTACAACTTCCTTTTTACTAAGAGGCTTTCCATTTCCATCTATATCCCACACTTCAATACTTCCTTTTTCAACTATTTGGTTGAACGCAACAAAGAGTGATTTTTCAACAATATTTATTATACACTGATTCATTTGTGAATTATTTTTTCGGCAAACATATGTTACAAAACAAACCCTACCTAATAATAATGGTCGGCAAACAGTATGCATCGTATTGTTTTTTGGTATGCAAATGGTAGGCATGGGGGCTTAATTAAATTCTTAATAGATTTATATTCAGGTTATTTAGATATTTAGAAATAAATAAATATATTTTATGATCAAAATATTAAGGCAGTAGCTTTTCTAAAGGTTCGTGATGGTTATAATATTTTAACTATGCATGATAGTTCACTTTTGTATGCCAATGAAGTAATTGAGATGGATAATATTTGGTTTTGTGTTAATTTTCGTGGGGATATGGCAAAAACGCAAAAAAGACCGACAGATTCATCTTCAGAAAGAATTGTTCCATAAAAAGGAAAATGAACTTGCTACAGCAGAACTTGAAAAGAGCAAAGCTAAGGAAGAGGAATTACAACAATCCATCCTTTACAAATCTAAACAACTCAGCACACATGCCTTGCATATGATGCAGAAAAATACAATGCTGCATGAAATTCAAACGGATATTAAAAGTTTGTCGAAAAAGGCAAGTGTTGACGACAAACCAAATTACAAACGCATAAACCTCCAGATTAATCAAAGCTTGCGATCACAAAAAGACTGGGATGTTTTTAAGCTCTATTTTGAAGATGTAAACCGTAACTTTTATAAAAAACTTAAAGAAATAAACCCCGAGCTTACCACCAACGACCATCGCTTGTGCGCACTTATTAAGCTTAATATGACCAGCAAGGAAATGGCATCGGTGCTTAATGTTGCTCCAAATAGTATTAAAAGTTCGCGCTACCGTTTAAAGAAAAAACTTGGGTTGGATGTTGAGGCTGATTTGGAGGAGTTTATTAAGGGGCTTGGGTAAGTATAGTTATTGGATAATAGCAGCGGTAGGGATTGCAGTGGTTAGCTTGTTGAAAGCCCGATGATGGTATGTTGGCTGACGGATTATGCAATAAGCTTAACACGTACAGCTTACAGTACCACAATCGGGATAAAACAACTAGTAACAAAAAGCCCGCTCGGCCGCCCAAATAATGCCAATCATTTTTACTCTTCATGTAATCAGGAAGTTACAATTGTCGGAAAATAATCATATTTTTGTAGTTATTATTAAACTCTAGAATTTGTAAAGTAAAAACTTCATAACTTTCAACTTCATAAATTTTTAACTTTACAACTTTCAACTTTAAGAACTTTACAACTTTCAACTTTAAGAACTTTGCAACTTTATAAACTTTTAACTCTATAACATGGCAAAAATTACCAGAACTTTTGATGTATTAACAAATGCTGAAGAGAATTTTAATAAGGAAATTGC
>Ga0307989_1000435_pt1 | contig 27539 bp, 26 predicted proteins | sample EllFjometagen185_FD_203164 | JGI IMG/M metagenome (GOLD analysis project Ga0307989, IMG submission 203164) | Marine microbial communities from Ellis Fjord, Antarctic Ocean - #185 | ecosystem: Environmental > Aquatic > Marine > Unclassified | place: Southern Ocean | collected 2014-10-08 | reverse complement strand
CTCAAAAACTCAAAAACTCAAAAACTCAAAAACTCAAAAACTCAAAAACTCAAAAACTCAAAAACTCAAAAACTCAAAAACTCAAAAACTCAAAAACTCAAAAACTCAAAAACTCAAAAACTCAAAATTACATACAATTCTGATCAAAAGATTGCTCGATGATCAGTTTATTCATGTATTTCCAGCGCTCGGAGTTGGCTTGGGCCTGTGTGAATTTCAAGTTAAAAGCCATCATGCTCTTGAAGTGATGCTTGCGAGCAAGTGACTCTAGGAAAACAGGATCCTGAAGGACATCCGGTTGGTTTTTGTTAAGACATTCGGTTTCAACTGCCAAAGCAATGATATTCAATTCTTCATCGGTGAGCACAAATGCCGTCTGTGATTGGGCTCCCAAAGGTTTATAAGCTAGAGGCGGTGAGATTTCTCCTGCTGCATCAATACTTTTTCGGGCCTCTGAAGCTGCAATTTTTCGCTCGATAGACTTCTGCTCGAGTTGCTCATCTTTGGGAAGTTGAGATTCTGGAGCGGTAGAACGTCCCCAAAAAAGTTCCAGAACTGACTTATCTTTAGATTTTACCTTTTGGTAGGCATAGTTGATTGCATACATAAAAGGGTGAGTCTTATTTACTTCGATCTCAAAATATAGATCAATCCAGCCAATAAACTCCTCCATGGCTGCACCACCATTGTCTTCCATTTCCATCAAATTTTGCCAGATCACAAATAGATTATCGATTTTTTCATTAAATCGATGGGTGTTGCGGGGAGATGTAGCGATGATTTCATTTGCTAAATTGCGAGTTTCGTAGGCGCTTGAGATGTAGGCAAATAAAAAGGTTTGTTTCTCACTTGGGGTCAGTGCGGACCAGTAGATGCTTTGTGCAAAAGCAACATGCTCTTTTGCTGTTTCTAATGCAGGAGCATTTTGGGCAAAAGTTTGGGGGACTGCTAACAACACGAACAATGCGATACTTAAAAGAGTGAGCCTCATATACATTCCTACTGGTTTAACCATATTGCCTTAAATCTAAGCTCAGATTCAATTTCAGGTACATAAAAATAAGGGAGATTCCTATTTGTCATAGAATCCTTGCAAGCGAGATATTAAACCTCTGAACGGAATTCTTAGGGATCAACCCATTGACCTTCACTTTTTATGAGCTCGATCAATGAATCTACAGCATCAACTTGAGGAATATGCGGTTTTACAACCATTTGTCCTCTGTAAAGTGACACTTTCCCTGGCCCCGTTCCCACATATCCGAAATCAGCATCAGCCATTTCACCGGGCCCATTAACAATACAGCCCATAATTCCAATTTTCAATCCCTTGAGATGTCCAGTACGTTGCCTGATCTGAGCCGTCACTTTTTCTAAGTCAAAGAGGGTTCGGCCACAGGATGGACAGGCGATGTATTCCGTTTTTGTCATCCGACTACGACTTGCTTGTAACACCCCGAATGCAATATCATTTATATCAGCAGGAGGGACATTGAGAGAGTCAAGCCATACCCCATCTGCGAGACCATCATTTAGTAAGCCACCTGCTTCCGCCGCAGCAGATAATAAGAGATTATCCCGTGATGAATTATCATAGGTAAGGCGTAGAATGATGGGTTGTAGCAAGTTATAATTCATCAACTGTAAGACAAAACGACGGAGATCTGCGATGCAGTGAGTATTGCCAGTGTTTACCACCCAGATAATGCTGGGATCATTGGGAAGGTCCAGTACATCTGCCCGTGCATCGACCTGCACAAAGTTGCTTGTGGAGTGCTTTGACTTGGCGGTGTTGAATGAGTCTAGATCAAATATAGGAAATTGATTATGGCCACCTTCAAGTGCTTGCCATATCACTGAATTATAGAGAGATACGGTATTCTCTGGAAGTGTTAAGTTATGAGTGTTGTGGCCAAAATAAAGTATGTCAGCGGCTAAATCACCAGGCCGCCAGCTCTTACTCACAAGATCAAAGTTATACCCCGCTGAGGTAAGTGCTTGTTCATCAGATTGTTTAATATTTGAAAGGTCAGATACAACAACTGGAACCAGATCACCGCCCATAAATGACATCTTGTTTGTGATTCGCCGCTCATATTTGAATAGATCAATGGGTAGTCTTTCTAATGGTAGGATTGGCTTGTGGTCAGCTAGTTTTACCAGATCTTTGACTATGGATATAGCCACTGGGATTTCTGCCTCCGGCGCTTCAGTCAGAGATACCCTGATCGTATCTCCGAAGCCGTCTCTCAGTAGAGAACCAATGCCTAACGAAGATTTGATTCTCGCATCATCACCATCCCCAGCTTCCGTAACCCCAAGGTGTAAGGGATAGTTAAAACCTTCCCGCTCCATGTGATCAATCAAAAGTCGATAGGCCTGGATCATGACTCGAGTATTACTGGCTTTCATTGAAATTACAAGTTCATGAAAATTCTCATCTGCACAGGTTCTCACAAATTCCATGGCAGATTCCACCATACCCAGCGGTGTATCGCCATAGTGATTTAAAATGCGATCCGACAGTGAACCATGATTAGAACCAATCCGCATTGCCGTACCTTCTTCACGGCACAGTTTAACTAAGGGCGTAAATCGTTCTCTAATCCGGTCAAGTTCTGATTGATATTCTGATTTGCTGTATTCTAGTTGTTCAAATTTCTTGCGATCAACATAGTTCCCAGGGTTTACCCTAACTTTCTCGACCAATTGGGCTGCCACTTCAGCAGCTCTTGGAACAAAGTGAATATCTGCAATGAGTGGAACAGTATATCCTCGCTTGGCCAACTCTGTCTTAATCACACCCAGGTTTTGGGCCTCCTTAACACTGGGGGCGGTAATTCTTACATACTCACAACCCGCATCCACCAGGCGGATGGTCTGAGCCACAGTTGCTTCAGTGTCCATCGTATTCGTATTGGTCATGGATTGGATCCGAATTGGATGATTTCCTCCCAGGGGGATATCACCGATATGGACGACTCTCGATTGATAGCGTTGATAGTTCGTGAGGAGTTCGAGATGTTCTTGGAAGTAGTTTTGCATTTATTTTGATGTCCTAATAATTGTTTGTTTCTCAAATCAATCTAAAGGGGGTGGCGGGTGAAATCAACTCGAATAGATCACATATTCCGCAGTACTAACTAAAATAGGATACGACATTCCGAGTCTTTGGCTGATAATGCCTGCTTTATCGGAATCATATTTGAGTAAAATAATTATGAGGTAACTGAGCACTTATTAGTGACAGAAACGATACTACAAAGCGATTGCAAACTCTTGCGTAGGCCATCTAAACGCTTATTTTGTTTTCCTTATGAACGGAGAATAATATCAAGATATGAATACGAATACTTATAAAAGACGTAGAGATAAACTGATCCAGGCGATGGGAAATGGTGTTACAATCTTAAAGGGAGCACCCGTACAGACCCGTACAAATGATACGGAGTTCCCTTACCGACAGGATTCCGACTTCTTCTATCTCACAGGATATGCTGAACCTAGCTCGGCCTGTATTATAGACCCAAATAACACTGAACACCCATTCACCCTTTTTGTCCTACCCCAGGATCCGAAAAAAGAAGTATGGACAGGCTGGCGTTTAAGTTTTGATGATACCAAAGCGCAATTTGGTGCAGATCAAGCCTTGGATATATCAGAATTTGAAGCTGAAGTTCTGAAGGCCATGAAAACGGCTACAAAAGTCTTTACCAACTTAAATCATGATAAAGAACATCAACACAAAATGCTAGACCAACTCAGCCAGGTGCGGGGGGAAGTTCAACGCAGCGGGGGTGGACCAGAAGGGCTTGAGTCAATTGGGTCCATTGTTCACGAGATGCGCTTAATCAAAGATGAGCATGAAGTCGAACTGATGCAGAAGGCTGCAGATATTTCGGTGCAAGCCCATATTAAAGCGATGCAAGTGTGTATACCCGGCCTCCATGAGTACCAGCTTCAGGCAGTTATGGAAAGTCATTTTGTTTTTGAAGGTGGCTCAGGTCCAGCCTATACATCCATTGTGGGAGCTGGGGATAACGCCACTGTTTTGCACTATGTTAAGAATCGTGATATGATTAAAGATGGCGATTTAATTCTCATAGATGCTGCTGCAGAATATGAAATGTATGCTGCGGATATTACCCGTACTTTTCCAGCAAACGGAAAATTTTCTGAAGCACAAGCGGCTGTATACCAGGTAGTTTTGAAGGCTCAAAAGGCAGTTACTGAAGCCGCTAAACCTGGTGTCACTTTTCAGGAGATTCACGATTTAGATCTTCGGCTACTGGTCGAGGGAATGATTGAGATTGGCCTACTCGACGGATCCGTTGAAGAGGTTATCGCGGATGGGAGTTATCATCCATATTTTATGCATAAAACCGGTCATTGGTTAGGCATGGATGTTCATGACATGGGAAAATACATGGTCGAAGGCAAATCCAGGGTACTCGAACCAGGGATGGTATTTACGGTTGAGCCTGGTATTTATATTAATTCAAAATCTGATGCACCTGAAGAATTCCGTGGCATTGGAATTAGAATCGAAGATGATATTCTGATCACAAAAGATGGAAACATTAACCTCACATCTGCTGTTCCAAAGGAAATGAATGAGATTGAAGCCATCATGGCTCATAAATAATTAAAGGATGAATAATGAATAGAATTGTTCGAAAGAGTTGGTTGGTGCTGGCCATGGTTGGCCTGGCAATAACTGGCTGTAGGACTGATGGGGTAAAATCAGACTACAACCCCAATGAGTTCACACTCATGGTTGCTGCAAGTAATAACGGGGAAGTGGGGCCCTGCGGCTGAAAGTCTAATCCACTTGGCGGTCTTGCCAGGAAGCACACCATAATGAAGGAACTTGCTAAAACCCAGGCTGTCTATCTTGTCGACGCTGGGGATCTTTTTTTTAAGCATCCTTATGTAACTCAAGCCAAACGTGAACTACAACTTGAAACAGCACGAGCAATTTTAAACGCCTACAATCTTATGGATTGTCAGGTTTTAAATGTGGGTGCCAATGATCTAGGTGCTGGACTAGAATTTATCACTGAAATGGCTACCACAGCCAACTTCCCATTTATTTCAGCAAATGTTACATCAGCTGGCTCAGATGTGTTGTTATATGAACCAAGTCATATTGTCAAAACTCATGATATGACACTGGGATTCGTCGGTGTTTCGATAGGCGATCGACGTTTGAAAGAGTTTGATTTTAAAGACCCTGTCGAATCAGCAAAAGTTGCAATAGCAGCAATCAGGGACAAAGTAGACCTGGTGTTTTTATTGGCTAATGTTGATGATCGCACTGAACTCGAGCTGGCCCAGGCCATCGGTGATATTGATTTCCTCATCCGTTCCAAAACTGGATCCCTACAGAGAAATCCAAAGGAGCATAACGGTGTTGTTGTTGTGCGTAACGGAAAACAAGGCAAGTATGCAGGTGCTTTGAAGATCAGGCGGGTTGACAATATTACCCCAATGAAAAATGTAAGCGCACAGCAAAAACGGATCAAATTTTCACAAAGTAGATTGTTGGCAATGTCGAAGGGCCTAGAAGATGGAAAAACCCTTGAAGAACATTATGCCAAGGATGAGAAACGACTGCTGTTAATTAAGAGATTGCGAGATGAGCAAGCTAATAATGAGAGTCTGATAAAGAAGTTAAAGAATAGCTACTATTTTGACCCGATGCCGCTCAACGAAAAAGTTGCTGATACACCAGAAGTAGCAGAAGTAGTGGCAGCGTTTATGCCAACCAAGAAAGCTTCACAACACAAATAAAATACTAATTGAATAGAAATGAAAAGAGGCTGGTAAAAACCAGCCTCTTTTTTTGTGGGCGAGAGACCGGGCTCGAACCGGCGACAACCACGTTGGCAACGTGGAGCTCTACCAACTGAGCTACTCTCGCAATCTACTTGTCTGCTACCAAAGATAGCTTAAAAGCGGCGTGAATATAAATCGGGTCGCTGGTGACGCAAATAGTTTTTGAACTAAAATAAATCCATCTCGGTAATCATACCGGCTTATTCTGATTTTACCCTTTAGCTCATATCAATAAGATATATAGATATATCGAATAATATCAATCTATAGAAATATATGATTAATATTAAGATGCTATAAAACCAATATATACAATATGTAAGATTATTATTTAAACTCTTGGCACACGCTTTGTGAAAGGTAGATGCATGTTGGTGACCATGAATAACACAAAGAAGGAGTCAATCATGTATAAGACAAAGATTAGTTTAACTATTTTCACTCTTTTAATAATTACAGGCAGCTTGTTTGCTGCGCCTGCCGTTCATTCAGATTGTTGTCAGCCTAAGCCAGTAGGCGGAATGCAGATTCTGGAAGACAATACGCTTTATCCTCTTTGGGCCGAAAAGGAGCGGATAGGGAGTGCTGTTGTACTCAGTTTCCATGTAGATAATCAGGGTGCGATTTCCAATGTTGAAGTTTCTCAAAGCGGTGGAGCCATGTTCGATGAATCGGCTATTTCAGCAGTGATGAATACTGCTTGGGCGCCAGCGATGCACGAGAACAGAGCGATTGCAGTGACTTTCGAATTACCTTTCGAATATCGAGCGAAATAGTTGATATACCCTTAGTTTTTTGACAGATTGTTCCCGAATAAAATATGCAGGCGATGTGGCGATGAACCATGTCGCCTGTTTGATTTAAAGTGGGTTGATGGTGATATCCACTTTTACCATGTTGTATTTGAGGGTCCGCAGGGCATCGATGGCAGCTTCAATATCTAGACTATAACTTTCTTCTGCCCCATAATTGAGAAGATGTCGGAGTGAAAGGTTATACGATTCGGCAATTTTTACTAAAGTGGAGAACTTTGGATCAGCCTGGCCACATTCCAGTTTGCTTATGTAGCTCTTGTCCAGGCCAGATCGAAGCGCCACATCTTTCTGGAGTAAGTGATGGGCTTCCCTGACAAATCTGATTTGTTTACCAATATCCATATTATTATTCTCCCCAGTAAAGATGGCTTTAACCACTTGTTATCGGTACACTTGAAGAAGCAAATCAATATACATTTATTTTATTCTGAATGTTTGGTATTAGATAAAATGATGAATGACCTGAGAATCCGTTTAAATTGTTGATATGACATCCTTTTTAGACTTTGATGATTCCTACGATTTACGAATGGAAATGATTGAGACTCAATTGTTAAGACGTGGTATCAATCAGACAAATATTCTACAAGCTTTCGAAACTGTCCCTCGGCATATCTTCATACCTCAGGTTAGTCTAGATGAGGCTTATGGAGATTACCCAGTTCCAATAAAAGCGGGTCAAACCATTAGCCAGCCATACATTGTCGCTGTGATGCTCAATTATCTCGAATTGCAAGCTAGTGATACTGTACTCGAAATTGGAAGTGGGAGTGGATATGCAACTGGCCTGCTGGCAAAATTGGCAGGGCAGGTTGATGCTATGGAAGTATACAGAGATTTGGTGAACGATTCTAGGATTGCGTTGAATCAACTTGAGTTGACAAACATAACGCTAACGCATCAGAGTGCATGGGAACAATTTGAGAAAGAAAAGGTATACGATCGTATTGTTTTATGGGCTAGCCCACCACGAATTCCAGAACATCTATTCGATATGTTAGGAGAAGGGGGCATCTTAGTTGCACCTGAGGGAAAAGCAGAACAGTACGTATGGATTTATAAAAGAAAGAATGGTCAGTTAAAACGGGAAAGAAAAGATGCCGTTAGATTCGTACCCTTAGTACAAGGGTCTACAAGTGAAATCGATGGCATATAGAAGGATGACAAGTGAATAGATTACGTAAATCAGATAAAGATAAAGTTTTTGATGGAGTCTGTGGTGGTATTGGGGAATACCTAAAGGTTGATCCAGTTATTATCCGATTGCTTTGGGTGGTATTGGTTATTTTTGGGGGTACCGGTGTGTTAGCTTACCTGGTAGCCATGATTATCATCCCCAAAAGCACAACTGAAATACTGGTAGAAAATGACGATGACAAACAAGTCGTGCCCAATACATACTCTCACCAGTTTTGGGGTATCTTATTAGTCGTTGCTGGCTTGCTCCTGTTCATAGGGATAATTGGACCAATTAGTGGTTTGTTTGCCGGAGTGACCGTGGTGATGGGAAGCGTCCTCTGGCCATTACTCGTTATCGGCCTGGGATTGTATCTCTTTTTCAATCAATCCAAGGATAAAGATGTGAGATCTTCAATAAATGAAGCATTTCCTGAGGGCAAAAAATTATATAAATCTGGAAGTGATAAAAGAGTTGCCGGTGTTTGCGGAGGTATCGCAGCATACTTTAATACAGATTCAAATATTATCCGTATATTTTGGGCCATGGCCACTTTGGGATCCTTTGGATTTGGAGTCTTGGCATATCTCGGCCTTGCTGTGTATCTGACTGAGGCTGAATAATACCAAGTTGAGTTTATCGAAGTGAAGTGAAAATGGAAAAGATGGGGGAGTTATGGCCAATTGGGAAGTGTAATTGGTCTAAGTTTGAAAGTGGAGCATTTATCAGGACATCGAATAAGGTAAAAACGATTATCACAAATAAAGTGAAGCAGGGCCTCTTGGTGCTGCTCTTTACATCGATTGGCATCACGGGTACTGGACAAGAGGTATTCGAAAGAGGTACTTTTACAAGTATCCCTTCAGGGAAACACATCAATCACAGCTATTATGGTGTGTGGAATACCTATTTTGCAGTTGAAGATGGCATCCTCATCTATGATCATCACAATGAACAGTGGCTTGATCCCTTAACGGCCAGCGATGGTCTTATACAGTATCCTGCCTTGCTGGTTTGGGAAAATCCCGATACGCGTGATGTGTGGATAGTGACTCCCGATTATATCTTTATGTATGATCATGTATCCGATTGGATGACCAGTCATCCACTTCCTAGAGATGTCGAATTCTCTGGAGAGTATCGCCTGGGAATTACAGATGATCATGTCGTTATTACTTCATTTAGGTCTGGGAGTGACGAAACTTACTCTGCCATATTTAAAAAGAATCTCGTGAGCTTTGTTACCTGGGGGGTTGATTCTACTCTTGATATTAATTGGAATGCGCTAGAGCCCATCCCTAGTGTTGATCCGGCTCTGGTCGAAATTTTCCGAAACTTACCTGTCCAAACTTTAAATGGAGGTGGCTTCGATGCAACTGGAGCTATTCATCTCGACAATTATCCAATGAAATCAGCCAGCGTGGTATCAACGTTATCTGGAAATCCTGGTTTTGGTGAAGTTTTCCTGGGCACTTACGGAGCAGGGGTCTTTCACCAATCCATTCGTGGTGGAGATTTTTCTGCCCTTCCTTTTGGCCTTCTTTCACCAGATATCATGTGCATGACTTTAATTGATGGGTATTTAACCGTGGGTGGTCGTGCGGGATTAACCTACTTGAAAGACTATGAAGTTCTATACACTGAAGCTATCAAAGATCCTGTTCTGGATTATTCATTCGTTTCAGCCATTGATCAAGGATCAGAGGATATAATCATTGCTGCACGTGGTGGTGTCTTTAAAAAGGGAAAGCATGCAGATGCCTGGAAACGTATCATCTCGAAGAAGGACTTAGCCAGCGATAAAATTTATTCAGTGGCTGCCGGCATGTCTGGCAACACCATGATTGCAACCGAGCGAAATGCCTATCTATTTCATGAATCTGGATTAATTCTTCGGACTCTGTTTTCTGGGGATATTGATTGGCCAGTTTTTGATATTAACTATTCAGATGGAAACTATTATATCTCAACCTATAATGGCTTATTCATCTTTAACGAAGCCGATATGAATTTTAGTGCACGGATCAGCAGTTCTGCTGAATTTCAGTCACCAGGAGAGTTGGCTGCCATCGATCCCATCTATGAAAGTGTGATCGTTGATAGTGTCCTTTGGGCCAGCACCCACCGTGGACTGATCCAAATTAATTTGCTCCATAAGACTGGCTCGGAGATTCTATCTCCCCATGCCCCCTTCAAGCCTCGTGGATTAGCAGTGACGGAGAAACACGTATGGGTTGGTTCTGACATTGGCTTGTTTAGTTTAGATAGGGGAACACATGCTTGGCGGCATTATACAAGAGATGACGGACTGATTAGTAACTTTGTGACTGATTTAGTCGCAAATAGAAACTATATTTGGCTTGGCACAAATTTAGGACTAACGAGGATAAAGTGGCAAAATCTATATTAAAACTGATAACAATTTCCCTCTTCATACTTTTGGTGTGGGGCTGTACTGAACGTAAAGTTAGTCCGGAAAAAGATCTAACCTTACCAGACTTCTCATTTGTTGGGTTATCCGAACCCCTGGCAGATAAGAAGAACATCAAAGTTTCAGTCCATACAAAGCTTCCCTATTCTGAACTCCAGTTTATTCGATCTGGGGGCGAATTTATTGCTCGGTATGAAATTGGAATCAATATCTCTGATAAAGCTAAAGAACGGATCGCTGGGAATATCTGGAGTGATACGCTCCGCGTTGATTCTTACCAAAAAACGCGTAGCGAAACCGATCATCTATTTCTGGTGAAAAGTTTCACCGTTCCACCATCCGAATTAACCATAAGTGTTCGAGTCACTGATCTATACACCAGAAAATCAAGAGTATTGGAAGATGGTGTTGACCAATCTAAAATGTATGTTGGTGAACTTGCCTTGGGTAATATCATGTTGATAGATGACCAATCTAAAGGCGAGAACAAGCTTTTGATGGATAGATCATTTTACGAAATCATGGACACACTCCGTTTTTCTGCCCGCATATTGGGCGAAAATGGTCCCTATTCAGTGAGCTACGAGTTAACAGCTAAAGATGAAAGTAAGCTGAAACAGACTGAGATAATCGATCATAGTGGCGCCATAGATTCGCTGCTTTCATTCGTCGTACCGCTGAATGACATGCATTACACGAATTATATGCTATTTCTATCGGCAAAGGATGGGACCGGTAACCATGTCACTACTAAAACGAATTTTGGTGTTCACATCCAGGGGATCAAATTTGATGTGGGTGATGTGGATGAAGCTGTTAAACAACTCATCTATATTACCGATGAACGTCAAATTCGTCATATTCTCTCGGGTTCCGCTGAAGATATTGGTGCAAAGTTCAGAAGTTTTTGGGCAGCCATTGACCCAACACCAAAAACAGTAGAAAATGAACTGATGGATGAGTACTACCGACGTGTTGCCTTCACAATTGAAGCCTTTACCGTTGTCACCGATGGGTGGAGATCGGATAGGGGAATGATATATATCCTTTTTGGACCGCCGGATGAGATTCAACGAGGACCATTTGAGATTAATCGTAAACCCTATCAGGTTTGGGATTACTTCAGATTAGGTAAGCAATTCGTTTTTCGGGATGAGACTGGATTTGGAGATTACCGACTTGATCAGACATATCTCGATGAAAATGACTGGAGATTTCGCTACTAGTCATAGCAATCCAAAATCAATTACGGACAACCAAATTCTTCAATCCATATTACTTGGGTTTCGTGTTCTGGTTTTCTCACGTTAGCGTAATACCATATTCAGTTCCAAGTGCTTGCTTTTAATATATTTAAAATAAAGCCCTTCGAGAGGGAGATCAACTATGTGTCTGAGCCTACTTGCCCTGGCGAAACCACATGGGAGTGAAGATTGATCAAAGTATGCCACACATTGCGGGCAAATAGAACCAAATTTAAAGTAATCCCAATTTAACCTTACCATACACATTCTAAACGTACCGCATTTACCTCAAGTGATTGTCTTTGCGAATCCCGTCAGGGTGTGGCAATTTCCAACCCTTAGTACCTGATTTAGAGGATCGCCACGCTCTGCTCGCGTTGACGCTTTCGTTCTGTTTGAATATTAATCGGTATTAGATCTAGACCCCCAAAATAACCCCGATTCCCTCCATTTAGGGGGTGCTATTGGACGAAATATTTCTAGATTTCATATCGGTCCCAAAAGCTAGTTTTGGGATATGAGGTAAAGTATTGTTTTTTAAGACCTGAATTCATTCTTCAGGCACGAGAGGCTAGATGGCTACAAAATTTTCAAACTTTCGAAATTGGATGGGTGTTGACATAGCAGTTGATTTGGGAACTGCAAACACTCTGATCTATGTACGCGGACAAGGCATTGTTCTCAATGAACCCTCAATCGTAGCAAAATCAAAATCAACCTCCAAAGTGATAGCTGTTGGTAATGAAGCAAAACGGATGGTTGGAAAAGTTCATCAGGAGATCGAGACCATCCGCCCACTCCGTGATGGTGTAATCGCTGACTTTGAGATGGCTGATAGCATGTTGCAAGGTTTTCTGAACAAATTGCCCATTTCCAAACTCGCACGACCTCGCATGATTATTTGTGTTCCCTCAGGCATTACTGAAGTTGAAAAACGCGCTGTCAAAGAATCTGCCGAACGACGCAATGCTCGTGAAGTGTTCTTGATTGAAGAACCTGTTGCAGCAGCTATCGGAATTGGAATCGATATTAGTGAACCCGTGGGAAACATGATCGTTGATATTGGGGGTGGTACAACTGAAATCGCAATTATCGCCTTGAATGGTATCGTGACCAAAGAATCATTGAGAGTCGCCGGTGATGAAATGGATGAAGCCATTATTCAACATTTCAAACGTGACCACAATCTACTCATTGGTGAACGGACTGCTGAAAGTATCAAAATGAATGTTGGTTCAGCCCTGCAGGGAACAGATTATACACTCTCTGTGAAGGGACGGAACATGATCGCGGGTATCCCCAAAACCATTGAAGTCTCTTCATCTGAGATTAGAGATGCCCTCCGAGATACGATTGATCTTATTGTTGATGCCGTAAAAATGTGCCTGGAGCGGACCCCGCCAGAATTGAGTTCTGATCTGTTGGATCGCGGGATTATTCTTACTGGGGGTGGTGCACTGTTACAGGGTTTTGATAAACGTATGCGTCTTGAAGTTGACCTGCCCGTTAATGTTGCAGAGTATCCACTACTTTCAATTGTCCAGGGCACCGGAAAAGTGCTGGATAACATCGAGCGTTTCGAGGATGTCCTTTATTAATTTGCTTTGCCGTTCCTTAGTATTTTGTCAATTCTACAGTTCTTCGACAATATTCTCTGTGAGTATTGGTTCACGGAACAAGTGACCCGGTTTTAGGCTCGAATAATGGCTACAAAAGTATTAGCTGTCTCACGTTACAAATCATTGGTCAACCTATTGGTGGCGATTGCATTATCCCTTATCATTATTGCTTCAAATGGCAGTAGAGCCATTCTCCAGGCGCGAAAATTAGTCCTCGAAACCTCAGTCTACTTTTATTTACCCAGCCAGTGGATCGAAACAATATTTACCATTGAAAAAGACTACCTGGAACTCCAGCAATCCCACATCAAAGCTCAAATAGAGTTAAATAAATTTAAGACCCTGAACAAAGAAAATCAGCGATTGCGAAATATGCTGGGGTTTAAGGGTGAAAAAGAATTTGATGTAATTCCTGCTAATGTACTCTCCGATGTAGGCAGTCAGACCATGAATAGCATGACAGTTGACCAGGGCTCAGAGGATGGTGTTGAATTATTGGCAGGTGTGGTGGATGCAAAAGCTCAATTGGTTGGAAAGGTTGTTGCTCTTTCACCCAATACGGCACTGGTCCAATTGGTTAATGATAAGAATTTTAGGGTCTCTGTTCGCGAGATGAGATCTAGAGACGTTGGTATCTTAAGCTATACTCTTAAAAAGGGATACGTCATTCAGGATGTGCCGAAAAATGCTGAAGTGATCGCTGGGGATTCCGTTGTTACATCGGGATTCAGTGACATATTCCCTGAACATCTCTTTGTGGGATGGGTTTCTGAAATATCTCCTGTTATTGAAGATTATGTGAAATCGGTCCAGGTTGATTTGGCCACTGACTTTAACCGTTTAGAAGAAGTGTTAATTCTCAAATGATAGATATTATCAAATACAGCCTCCTAGGTTTTTTGGTCCTCACCTTCCAATGGATGTTAGGTGATGTCTTTAGTATCTATGGTATTACACCTAGTTTTCTGGTCATTCTGATCATCTATATCGGTCTAACCCATAGTCAACTGCAGGCAATCTGGCTGGGATTTATTCTGGGCTTTGTTATCGATTCTCTTACAAGTACAGATTTATTGGGCATTAGTGCGTTAGCTTTATCTATTGTTGGATATCTCGCTGGTGTTTTTCATGCGAGAATTGGAAGAATCCCTGTAATGGTCCAATACCTTTTATATACAGGGTTTATTGTAGTATTTTTTATTCTGACTGTGATGATAACCTTGCAGGATTCTCAATGGGCGACTGGGAATATCGTATTTCTGATTTTGTTGCCTAAAACAATTTACACGCTGGGGCTTTTAAGCGGAATATTTATTCTCTTACGTGTTGGAGCGGAATAGTGCTTCAAGGTAAGAATATCGTTGATGGATGGCGCTCCCTTCTAATCCATGCCCTTTTGGGGATCCTTTTCCTGATTCTTATTGGCCGCTATTATTATCTTATGATTGTATTTCACGAGAAATATGCTGAAAAGGCCACTGCCAATCATATTCGAGCCATTCCTGTTTTAGCTTCTCGTGGGGTTATTTATGATCGAGATGGCACGATTCTCGTTGATAATGCACCAAGCTATACAATTTCTGTAATACCCATCGAAATCAAGGACAAACCCGAATCAATAGAACGCCTTTCAACGATTATGGAAGTTTCTATTGAAGAAATCAATCGGCGCATTGTAAAAAATCGTCGTGGATCATTTGCGCCTGCAAAAGTATTTAGTCGGGTTCCTTTTGTGAAAATATCACATCTCCAGGAACATCGTCTTGAATTGATTGGTGTGACCTACAGTATTGAGCCCATTCGGAATTATGTAACGGATTTGGATTTGTCACATGCTCTGGGATACACTCGCGAAATCAATCGCGATCACCTCGAAAGATTTGGTAAGGACTCAGATTACCAACCTGGTGACCAGGTGGGTTGGAAGGGTCTGGAAAAATATTATGAAACCCAACTCCATGGGAAGAGGGGCTTTCGATATATTGAAGTAAATGCCTTCGGTCAAGAGATCGGTGAAGTCGTAGATCGGGATCCAATCAATCCAATCCCTGGTTATGACCTTATACTCAGTATTGATTCTTACATCCAATCTGTCACTGAAAAAGCTCTGGCTGATTCTTCTGGCTCAGTCATCATCCTAAATCATACAACAGGTGAAATCCTGGCCTATGCCAGTCGCCCTGGAATTGATCTAGAAATGTTATCTGGTCGAATCTCATCGAAGAATTGGAATGCCCTGATTCAAGATCAAAAAAAACCGCTTTTTGATCGAGGTGTGCAGGGAATGTATCCTGCAGGATCAACTTTAAAACCGCTGGCGGCGTTGTACTCACTTGAAAACTTTTCAAATGCCCGTGAGCGAACCTATACCTGTCGAGGGAGTTATCGCCTTGGGAATCGCTCTTTTGGTTGTTGGAAAAAAACGGGCCATGGTAAAGTGAATCTACATGAGGCTATTCAACAATCCTGTAATGTATACTTCTTTAATTTGATTCAAGATATTGGACTGGAGGAATGGGCACACCTTGCCCGTGAATTTGGTCTTGGTTCACTCTCAAATATTGATATCCCCGGTGAAAATAAAGGTCTGGTTCCAGATACACGTTATATGAATCGGAAATATGGGGTCAAGAAATGGACCCGTGGAAACCTACTAAATATTGTTGTGGGCCAGGGTGATGTCTTGGTAACTCCCATGCAGATGGCTCAATTGGCAGGCGTCCTTGCTCAAAAAGGGGTTTCATATCAGCCTCATTTTGTAAACAAAATTGTCGCGAAAAATGGTGATATCAAGCAGCTCAATCTTCCAGAGGCTGAGCAATATGTAACAGCATCTGAAGATAATTGGGAGTTTGTCCATGAAGCCATGTGGGCTGTGGTGAACGGACCGAGAGGGACGGCCAAAGCTGCCCGCCAACGGAATTGGGATATTTACGGAAAAACAGGTACCGCTCAAAATTCACACGGTGAGGATCATGCCTGGTTTATCGGGTTCAGTCTGGACAAAAGATTTCCTTACGCTTGGGCAGTTCTTCTTGAAAATGGTGGTGGTGGTGGTGGCAAGGCTGCTCCTCTGATCGGGAAGATCTTAAGAGCCATCGCAAAGGAAACGTCATGACTCTAGGGAAATATCTGAGAATTAGATTTAGAGAGCTGGAATGGTCGACGCTCATTTTGGTTGTGTTGCTCTCGGCCAGTGGTTTGTTGGCTATTTATAGTATTGAGATACAACATGAAACCAGTGCTGGATATTTTATGCGTCAGAGTATCTGGTCGATTTTCGGTGTGGTTTTATTCTTTGTTGCATTCTTCATACCAAGAAAAGCCATCCATAATTTAGCGTACGTCGTTTATGGTTTAGGCATCATATTACTCTTTTTACCCATTCTACTGAAAAATGATAGTGCCGTAAGCCGTTGGATTATGATTGGGAGCATCGGTATTCAACCTTCAGAATTCATGAAAATATTTCTACTAATCGCTCTGGCAAAATATTTTGCGGACCATAAACGCAAACTAGCCACGATTAAAGAACTCATGACACCATTTGCCATGACTTTTGTCCCAACCGTTTTGGTATTAATCCAGCCAGATTTAGGGACTGCCCTGGTTTATTTTGGTATTCTTATCGTTATCATATTCTGGGCCGGGATCAGCCCGCTATATTTTTTCTTATTGATAGCACCAGCACTATCTATGCTGGCCGCCTTTCAAACCTTATCCTTTTTTATATGGATGGGGCTTGTGATTATTGTGCTGTACTTTAGCGATTTACCTTTTTGGACAAAGGTATTAAATTTTAGCATCAATGTCGTTTTAGGCGGGATAACCAATCTGCTTTGGGCATTGCTTAAGCCTTATCAGCAACAACGTATTCTTTCACTATTTGATTCTGAAGCAGACCCCCTCGGGGCAGGCTATCAAGTATCCCAGTCATTAACTGCTTTTGGATCTGGTGGTCCGTTTGGCAAAGGTCTGGGTGAGGGAACTCAAACCCACCTGAAATTCCTCCCAGAACAGCACACTGACTTTATCATGACCGTAATAGGGGAAGAGTTTGGGTTTGTCGGTGTATTGCTCGTCATAACTTTATTTTATCTCTTGATCGCAAGGCTTATCAATCAAGCCTATAGTGTTAAATCTAGGTTTGACAGTGTGATTCTGATTGGCATTGCTTCTATATTGATATTCCATGTATTTGTGAACCTGGGAATGATTGTCGGCATCATGCCAGTGACTGGAATCCCACTACCATATATTAGTTATGGTGGGTCATTTATGATTACCTCAATGGTGCTGGCCGGGTTGTCGGCAAATATGGCCACAATTCGTCGAGCTGTTGGATAAATTATCAACAGGCAAGAAATTATTGTCCACATGCACGAGAGCTTCAAGACAATTAGGTCAGCTATCAACGATCGAGACAATTCATGCCAGACTTCAAAACCCTTATCAAAGCGCGACTTTTAGCGTTGCGAGACCCTTTGCCAAGGTTAAATTTACGGCCGTATGATTTCTTGTCTTAACTCCCAGCTGAAAGTGAATTAAGCCATGTTAAAAAAACAGTTCGGTTTCGTTTTAATTTTGGCTCTGATCATTGGTTGTTCAGGGAGCAAAAATCTAAAAGAAGAAATTGACCAAGTCAAACATGATAATCAAGGGGTAGATAGTACCCTTTTCATGTTGGATGTTCGACTGAAAGAGTTTTCTAAAGAGGTTAAAGCCATGCGCGAGACCTATAAGGAAAATCACATCAGTTTGGAGAATTTGTATAAATCAAATGCTGAGTCAAAACGCAGCATTGAGCAACTATCTAAAGATTTTGATGGCAAGATTGCAGGAGAAAGAATTTATACAGATTCTGTCTCCCTGGCTTCATCGCAAAATAGTGAACAGGTTATTGCCGGATTGCAAGCAGAGCAAACTGGAATGCAGGAATCGCTAACAGGTCTCAACTCATCCATCGAAAATACTCAATTTCAGGTTGACAGCATCTTTGCTAGTATTGATCCAGAAAAACTTTCGACACTGGAAGAAAATCTCTTAAGTATTCAGTCAAGATTTTCGTTGTTGGACTCATCTTACTCTGAGTATCAGCTCAATGTGACAGATCATATTATGGGATCTGGTGATCAGATTGGGACACTGGAACGACATGCAGAAGTTCAGGATAGTGCTAACTACGATGTATTATCTCAACTCGTTCTCTTGGAGAATAAAATTATTTCTCTGACCAACTCATTCAATGAATTGATGGCAATGCCAGGGACTCAACCGAATGTTGCAGGTGTTGGAGCAGTTCAACCACAGGTGCAGCCTGTGATGGCTCAACCAGTCATTGCCAAGATGGACTATGAAACTTACAAACAACATTATATAGACGCTCTTAGTTCCTATCAGAATGGGGATTTTATGGGCGCTATTGATGATTTTAATACCTTGATTCAAAATGATTCTCAGAATGATTTAGCTGATAATGCTCAGTATTGGATCGGGGAATGTTATTACGCGCTTGACGAATATAGTAGTGCAATAGCTGCTTTTCGTAAAGTGATTAATTATTCAGACACGAATAAGGCTGACGCTGCTCAGTTTAAGATTGGATATTCCTATCTTAATAGCGGAGATAAGGTTCGCGCTTACGATGAATTAGAACGGCTATTGGATATGTTTCCTGAAAGTTCTTACCAGGACAAAGTCAAACAAATCCTCGCCTCCAGATAATAGGTTATACAAAACAAAAACAAATTTATGGCAACAAAAATTTACTATCTTTCCTCTGAAGTAACCCCTTTTTCCGAGGCAACAGATCTTGCAAAAATATCTAACCGTGTTCCTGCTCATTTTCAAGAGAAGAAACAAGACTTTCGGATATTCACACCCCGTTATGGCTTTGTCAGTGAAAGACGCTATGTGATTCGGGAAGTGATTCGCTTGAAGGAAATCGAGCTCGAATATAAAGGCGAGGTTATCTTTGGTGCGGCTAAATCAGCATTTGTTCCTTCGACCAAGGTCCAGGTCTATTTTATGGAGTATCAACCCTATTTTGGTGGAAAAAATAAGACACTCTATAAAGTTGCAGAAGATCGCTATAACCAGAGAAACGCAGAGAAATATTTTTTCTTTTCAAAAATTGCTATTGAAAATTTGACCTACCTCTATTGGCAACCTGATTATGTCATGTGTAATGACTGGACCACAGCAATGGTGCCTGTACTGCTTAAAACGGTTTACGCAGAAGAAGAATTTTTTACTGATATGAAATCAGTTCTGAATCTGGTGAATATCGAGGAGATGGGAAAGGTAGCCCAAAAACAATATGAGATGGCCGGCCTTGAGCCAGCTGACTATGAAGGCTATGAGGATGATTTATTGGGTCTGGCAATTAAACACGCCGATGAAATCATCAGTATTTCAATCAATGGCGAGGACAATAAGTCAAAGATTGAAGGCAATGAGAAAATTCAGAAAGCCTTAACGGCATCTGGTAAAACAGTAAAATACTTCACTATTTCGGCTGAAAATGATGAAGAATGGCAGCAACTCAATATGGAATTGGAAACATTCTTCGGAGTTGAGTATTAAAAACTCTGAAAATTGACAATGCTGACTACAACAATACTGAGTCAAGCGTCTAACGCTTGACTTTTTTTACCAAGGGGCCTATGAAAATCCGAATATTTATGTCGCTACTTGCTACGACCGTTCTTTTTTGGTCATGCGATGAGCCGCAACCGATTACCGATTCATCTTTTGTTTATAATCCGTTCGCATTTAAACAAGACACATTAAACACTGTATCATCCATCACATCAGGTACTTCTGATATCGCTTGGGGCGATCATCTGGGTGGCTGGGTAGGATTTAATGAATTCTATAAAGCTGGTGTCTCGATGGACTTCACTTTTCCCGATACACTTTTCGATTCAACCTTAGTCGATAGTGTCAGGATTGAAATGCGCCATGTACTTTCTTTTCCAGCGATGGGCACGGATACAACGGTTTATTTTAATATGTTTGAGACGACAGGCATGACCCCGGATATAAGTACAGAATCTTATGGTGATCCTCTTGGTTCTGACACAGTCCTTATTGATGGTGGAAATGATTACTGGAGTTTTAAACTACCTTCAGAATTATTCTTGCAAGGTGACTCTGCAATCAGTCTGGGCATCTTCCCGGGCGTCGATAGTGTGTTATCACTGATTCATGGAAGTGGTTCAAGCCTGCGACCAGCACTAACATTTTATTCACATGAAGCAGATACGGTTGATTCAGCTGGGAATGCGATTATTACCCAACTTTACCATGGGATCGCAGATACTGTGTATATGCATTTAATGGAAACTCCTGATATCTTTGACCGAGAACAATATGCGTATCTGCACCAATTGTCTCAAGACTCAATTATATTTACGCTTGATATTGAAAGCATTGTTCCTGAAGGTGATACACTGATTCACATCAGCTCAGCCAGCTTTTTTCCTGCTGTGGATACACTGGCCTCGCGACTGTATTATGCAACAGAAGATGATACTTTAAGATCATTCTACTTGTCAGTCACAGACCCAATCTCTGAGATTACCATTGATGTACAATTGGGTGAAAGTGGTAGCTATTTGAGCAATGAGATAAATACTTTGATTCAGGCAGCTTTGGATGATGAGCGTACAATCATTGATCTCGTCTTAAGACCAAATCACATTGGTTATGATCCGGGCTTTATCGCCATCTCCAAATTGAATGAAGAGACTGAAATTCAGATTTATTCCTCAATGGCGGTGCGACCATGATGAAACAGTTATTTATTTTCGTTATCCTGAGTTTGAGCCTTATGGGACAATCTGCATATAATCGTTTAGGTTATGGTACCTTTGACCTCGTAAATGATCCATTGGGAAGTAGTATTGGAAACGGAATGGTTGCCTTGCAGGATTCTGGTCGTATTACGCTTCATAACCCCGCTACTCTAAATGGACTCGAAAAAGTTCGTTTTGGTGTATCCTTAATTTCAGACTTTACCTCCTCAAACGACTTGCTCACCAATATTACTCGCCTGGAGCAATTCAGCATTGCCTTTCCCTTGGGGAATAATTTTGGTCTAAGTCTTGGTGCTCATGCAGTTGCTGATTTTACAACAGACTATGAGGCTACCATCCAGGCAGGCACTTTGGTTGAAAATTCAACGGGTGGTCTTTGGGATTACCAGCTTGGATTGGGGTATGCAGTTAATCCAAAATTTAATTTGGGTTTGAAGTTTCACATGCTTCAGGGAACCCTGCGTAGAGAATTGATTCTTGATACAGAGGATCTTAATGAGCTCTACGTTTTAAAAGGTAATATTAGTGGTAAAAGTGTAGAGCTAGGCATGCTCTCACAGCTTGGAGATAATTTTTCATTGGGTGTTACTGTTGATGTGCCTTATGATTTACCTTTATTATCTGGGACCGATAGTTTGGCCGGTACACTTGAATCAATGGGGTATGATGAAGAGTTAGCCGCTTGGCCCACCACAATCCGATTAGGGCTGGTTTATCATCAATCCAAGTATACGAATATTGCAGTCGGTATTGGCCAGCAGATATTTTCAGATTCTGGATTTAGTGATGCATTACTTTTTGGCTTGCCCGCAGGATGGCAAACTGTTCCAGCAGCCTCCTTCCAGATAGCACTCCAAAAACTAGCTGTCGATCGTCAATCGAGGTTTGCACCTAAAAGGATGGGATGGCAGGTAGGTCTATCTGTTAAAAATCATTATCTTGCACCGGAAAGTGAAAAATTGATTTATGAATACGCCTTGATCTCAGGTCTCAATATGGGATTACGAAATGGAAGAAGCTTATTTGATATTTCAGGGGAGTTTGGCTTACGTCAGGGGGTAGAAGATCTACCTGATGAGTTATTTGCTCAGGTGAAATTTGGTATCCAGGTAAGCGACACATGGTTTAAAAAAGTAAAAAGAAGATGAGGAAGTATTCATGAAGTTTAGATTTGCATCAATAGTTGTTATGGGCGTTATGTTGTTCACCATGGTGATTTCAGCCTGTATGCCACCTGAGGTAAGCCCTGAAGAGTTGGCTGCCCGTGAACAAGTACGCCTGGATTCAGTCCGTAAAGCCAATTCACGTTACTGTATGAAACACTTGAGTTTTGCGACTGAATACTACAAAAATAAAGCTCACACGGATGCACTCTATAATTATGAGAAGTTATTCGAGTATGAATGTGTTGATGCAAAAATGGCGATGAATGTTTACGTGTATATGGGAAATACTTATCGTGAACTCGAAAATCTTGATTCAGCCATCATTATATATGATCAGGGACTAGCTGTCATTCCTGAGAATAAGGCGCTTTGGGATAATAAAATGTACGTTTTGAAAATGATGGGCGATGATGAAGTCATTTTACAAACAAAACTCGATATGTTTACTCAGTTTCCTGATAATATGGCTTTAGGTGAAGAAATTGTTGAAGATTACATCGTAAATGAGATGTATGATGAAGGTCTCGCCCTCGTTGATGCTCTGCTTGTCACTGAACCGAGTAATAAAGATTTATTGAATATGAAGCGTCAAATTGTTGAATCCCAAGGTGGCGATGTGGTTGGGTTCTTAAAATCTGAATATGAAAACAATCCAGATAATATTGCAAATGCCCAGGACTATGCCCGTGTTCTAAGAGAGAGCGGCGAAACCACACAGGCTATTTCTGTTTATGAAAGTATTCTGAATAAAGCTCCTGAAATGGTTAACATCATGAAAGAACTGGTTCAGGCTTACGATGAAGTTGGGATGACCAAGGCTGTAATAACCATGCTGAAAAAAGTGAATGTAAATAACCCCAGTGATATTCGCGTTTATTTTGATATGACCGATGCTTATATCATGGATGGTCAGTTAAAATCTGCCATGACATGGGCTGGCAAAGCTCTGAAACTTGACAGTAAAAATGGTCAGGCATACTACAATCGTGCATCTGTCTACGAAGCAGTTGCAACCAATTGCACCAATGCTGTTCCAGATTTTGATGACAAACTTGTGTTTATGATGGCGTATGAAGATTACAAAACTGCCAGAGCCAAAGGTTACCTTAAAGCGACAAAGAAAATTGATTTCTTAAAAGAAGCCCGTATCCCACAAAGTGGTGACTGGTTCTTTAATAAAGACGATTATGTCAAAGCTGGTAAGGCCAAGCCTAAAAAAGGTTGCTATACCTGGCTAAATCGGAGTGTTCAGGCTCCCAAAAAATAAGCGATTCTCCTTCTATGAAAATTGCGATTGGATCAGATCACGCTGCTCTCGATGCAAAAGATAAGGTTAAATCTTTTCTCGAAACTTTAGGACACGAAGTTCTTGATGTTGGTACGCATACAACAGATTCCTGTGATTATCCTGACTATGCAGCAGGCGTGAGTCAAGCCGTTCAGGCAGAAGAGGTCCAAAGAGGCATCCTAATCTGTGGTTCTGGTATCGGCATGTCTATTGCAGCAAACCGCTTTAAGGGGGTCAGGGCGGCGCTCTGTTACACACGAGAGCTTGCCACACTCAGTCGCTTGCATAATGATGCCAATGTTTTATGTATGGGCGCCCGAACTCAATCTGTTAAGGCCATGGAGGGTATTATTGTACCCTGGTTGTCTACGGAATTTGAAGGTGACCGGCACAGCCAGCGCTTAGAGAAAATTGAATCAAATCCGGGAGATCAACATGCTTGATGATCTTAAATCAGCCGACCCACAAATCTATGCCTCGATTATGGCAGAAAGAGACCGGGAAAGTGGTACTCTAGAATTAATTGCTTCTGAGAATTTTGTGAGTAAAGCTGTGCTGCAAGCTGCCGGTAGTGTTATGACCAATAAATACGCTGAAGGTTATCCTGGTAAACGGTATTATGGCGGTTGTGAGGCTGTAGATGTTGCCGAAAACCTGGCACGCGATCGTGTAAAAGAACTTTTTGGAGCTAAATATGCAAATGTTCAGCCTCACTCAGGTAGCCAGGCAAATATGTCAGTCTATTTCACCTTGGTTAAGCCTGGAGATACAGTACTGGGCATGAATTTATCCCACGGTGGTCATTTAACTCATGGGTCACACGTTAACTTTTCGGGTAAATTTTACAATATCGTGGCTTACGGTGTCAAGCCTGAAACGGGTCGGATTGATTATGATATGGTTCGCGACCAGGCCAAAAAACATCGACCTAAAATGATCATTGCTGGTGGATCTGCATATCCAAGGCACTATGATTTTAAGAAATTCAGAGAAATTGCCGATGAAGTAGGCGCTTTCTTGATGGCTGATGTTGCACACCCAGCTGGATTGATTGCTGCTGGTGAACACCCAAGTCCGCTTGAGCACTGTCACATCGTTACATCAACAACCCACAAAACCCTCCGGGGTCCCCGTGGTGGATTGGTCATGATGGGTCAGGATTTTGAAAATCCATTTGGTCTGGTTGCTCCCAAGAGTGGTCGGACAAAAATGATGAGTGAATTATTGGATAGTACGGTTATGCCCGGAATCCAGGGTGGACCTCTCATGCATATTATTGCAGCAAAAGCGGTTGCTTTTGGTGAAGCCTTACAGCCAGATTTTAAAATTTACGCAAAACAGGTTATCGCAAATGCCCAGGCACTGGGTGAGGCCTTATTGGGGTATGGATTTTATCTCATCTCAGGTGGAACAGACAATCATCTCCTCTTAATTGATCTTACCGATAAAAATATTAGCGGTAAAAAGGCTGAACGAGTGCTTGAAGAAGCCGGGATGACAACCAACAAGAATATGGTGCCCTTTGACAAACGCAGTCCTTTTGTCACAAGTGGAATCAGAATTGGAACCGCTGCTTTGACCACCAGAGGCTTTAAGGAAGATGATATGCGATCCATCGCTGGTTTTATTAATGATGTCATCAGTAATCCTGATAGTGAAAGTGTGATCAACACCACCAGAGCTAAAGTGACTGATCTGGTTAAGCATTTCTCCCATTATGTAGGTATCGAATAGATCTAATGAATTGTCCTCAATGCCAACAAGGTGATACACGGGTCATTGACTCTCGCCACACTCAGGATGGACGAGCTATCCGTCGCCGTCGCGAATGTGGAAGTTGCTCTTTTAGGTTTACTACCTATGAATACGTTGAGACACAACCTTTACTGGTCATTAAAAGCAATCAACGTCGTGAACCCTTTGCTCGCGAAAAAATTCTAAAGAGTATCGCAATTGCCTGCAGTAAGCGGCCTATCAGTAGTGCCCAAATGAACCAAGCTGTCGATCTTATCATTCAGGATGTCAATACCTTTGGATCTTCAGAGGTTCATGCCAAAGATGTTGGCGAATTGGTTATGAAACATCTCAAGGATTTGGATGAGATTGCCTACGTAAGATTTGCCAGTGTCTATCGCAAATTTGAAGATGTCAAAGAATTCAGAGCTGAATTGGATGATATTTAATTTATCTCACCTCAACGAATCAATCGCCTAAACACCCATGATTGAAATTAAAAATCTGCATAAAGCATTCAGCGATTTAGTCGTTTTGAATGGTGTGGATATGGATGTTCATGATGGCCAGAGTGTGGTTGTAATGGGCAAGAGTGGACAAGGCAAGAGTGTTCTACTGAAACTCATTACTCGTCTTCTTTATCCAGATTCTGGTACGATAACCATCGATGGCGAAGACCTTGCCTCACTCTCAGGGGCCGACTTAGACCGCACCCGGCTGAAATTTGGAATGCTATTCCAATCGGCCGCTTTATTCGATAGTCTGAATATCTGTGATAATGTGGGGATTGGGCTTCGATCCTATAATCGTTATACTGATTCAGAGATTAATGATATTACCCTTGAAAGTCTTGAGAGTGTTGGTTTGACAGATGTTGGCCAAAAGTTTCCATCTCAATTGAGTGGGGGAATGCGTAAACGAGTGGGCCTGGCCAGAGTGGTTGCCATGAAACCCAAGTATATACTTTATGATGAACCAACTACAGGCTTAGACCCCGTTACCAGTGCGCAAATCGCAAAGCTGATAAAAAATATGCAAGACACCATGAATATCACCAGTATCATCGTGACCCATGACATTGCAACAGGGTTTTTTCTGGCTGATCAGGTTGTTTTATTGGATCAGGGGAACTTTTCGTTTACTGGTAGCGTCAAAGAGATGAAAAAATCATCGTTAAAATCAGTTCAGGATTTTATCAGTGGTTATAGAGAAGAAACAAATTTGAATCGCAGGTGAGGACTTGACTCGTAATATTTTTTTCTGCCCAACAACAAAATTGGCCTTATCTAAGGCTGATGATGCTTTGTTGCAGTTATTTAACGGTGGGATTGAGGCTGGAAATATTCGTAATCAGGCTGGCCAATTAGTCAAGAATACTCAGGAAGAGTTATTGATCAATCTGGAAGCACAAATTGCTTATTCCGTTCACATCGGTATTCCACAACTTTTACCGCAGTTAGCTGTATCACTTGCTCAGTTAAATCAGGGAAATACCGTTGATTAGCATGGGGCATAAACTTATATTCGCCAGCTTTAAATAAGGAGTATTTAGAAGAAGAAAACGTTACTGGTAACTTATGAGGTTTAACCTCGAAAAATGAAATAGGGACCTGGCGTTCATCTTTTTTTAAGTTGATACCGAATGATTTAGAACCATTCGGTTTTTTTTGAATGAGGAGTTTATGAAAATGAAAAGATATAAAATATTACAGCTAACCCTTGCGAGCATGTTATTGCTTTCCGCTGCATTCTCCCAATCTGCGTTATTTTTACTTATCGCACCTGGTGCGAGAGCAGGTGGAATGGGGGAGGCCCAAGTTGCATTGGCCGATGACTCTTACGCAACTTACTGGAATCCTGCTGGTTTAGGATTTCAAGATGGTTACGAACTTTCCTTGATGCATGTAAACTGGCTTCCCGGATTGGTTGATGATATGTACTATGAGTTTTTATCAGGCATCGCACCGGTTGAAGGACTGGGTGTTTTCGGTGGAAACGTAATTTACTTGAATGCTGGAGAACAACAGCATACAGATGCCAATGGTAACTCATTGGGTACTTTTTTAACATATTTTACGTCTGGCGCTCTTAGCTATAGTACCCTTGTTTCAGAAAATACCAGTATTGGTTTTAACTTTAAAATACTCTATCAACATTTAACTGATGTTGTCGTAGAAGACGAAGAAACCAAGGGGACAGCCACAAACTTTGGATTTGATGTTGGCTACCTCAGTAAGGGGTATATGGGCGGAAAACTAGATCTCGGTGCAATGATTTCAAACTTGGGACCCAAGGTAATCTTCAATGATGAAGAGCAAGCCGATCCAATGCCCACAAATCTAAAGATGGGTTTCAATTTCAAGGCTTACGAATCTCGCTACAATCGGGTCAATATCGTCTATGATGT
>Ga0307989_1000434_pt1 | contig 27553 bp, 31 predicted proteins | sample EllFjometagen185_FD_203164 | JGI IMG/M metagenome (GOLD analysis project Ga0307989, IMG submission 203164) | Marine microbial communities from Ellis Fjord, Antarctic Ocean - #185 | ecosystem: Environmental > Aquatic > Marine > Unclassified | place: Southern Ocean | collected 2014-10-08 | reverse complement strand
CCACGCCATCTGGAAAAGACCGGAAAAAAATTGGTCATTCTTTTTGATGGTCGGGATGCATCCGGAAAAGGAGGCTCTATCCGCCGGATTATCCGGTACATGAATACAAAACGATATCGTGTTGTTGCCTTGGGCAAACCCAGCCAGCAGCAAAAGACAGAACTCCACATCAAACGATATATCGAACAATTTCCCCATGCCGGAGAAATCGTTTTATTTGATAGAAGTTGGTACAATAGAGCCATGGTTGAGCCGGTAATGGGATTTTGTAGCAAGAAGCAATATAAACGCTTCTTGAAGAAGGTCATCTCTTACGAACAGAATTTTCTTGAAGATGAAGGCAAAACCATACTGATCAAACTCTATTTTTCGGTAAGTAAAGAGGAGCAGGAAAGGCGATTCAAACGGAGGAAAAATGACCCCCTTCGACAATGGAAGCTTTCTGAGGTGGACTTGCAGGCCCAGGAACTGTGGAATGACTTCACTGAAAAAAAGTTTGTATTATTGAAAAAAACCCATACGAAACAATCACCCTGGTGGGTGATTCGATCCGACAATAAGCATCTGGCCCGCAGAGAAACCATGAAACTGATTCTTAATTTAGTCAGATATAAAGGTAGAAGCAAAAAAATTGATTGCACCCTGGATAAAACGATTGTTGTTAGAGGAAACGTTGAATTGGCGAACATGAAAAAGCAGAGAAAAAAATATGGGGAATTCGTAGGATGATTTTTGCTATATTCAAAAGTTAACAGCCACTATTATGGGATAAAAGGAAATAAAATGGCAAAAGAGAAAAATAAAAAAAAAGACAAAGTTGAAAAAAAGAATAAAAAAAAAGACAAGGCTGAAAAGAAGGTAAATGGGAAAAACAAAAAAGAAACGAAATTAAAAACGAAATTAACTGAGCATACCAGTCTTAAAAATAAAGATAAGAAAAAATCAAAAAAACGGCGGGCGGTCTGGGTAAAAAAATTCACCCTTGAATATGAAGAGGAATTAAAAACGCTGCAGATCGAACTTTTGAAATGGCAAAAGCATGTGATTTCAAATGAGGGCCGTGTTCTGTTGCTGTTCGAAGGTCGGGATGCTGCCGGGAAAGGTGGCACGATCAAGAGAATTATAGAACATTTGAATCCACGAGGTGCAAGGGTTGTCGCCCTTTTAAAGCCCAGTGACAGGGAGCGGACACAGTGGTACTTTCAGAGGTACATTCAACACCTCCCGTTTGGCGGGGAAATTGTCCTGTTCGACCGCAGCTGGTACAACCGTGCCATGGTTGAACCGACAATGAATTTCTGCACAGATGAAGAAAATAAGCGGTTTTTAAAGGATGTGCCGATGCTTGAATCAATGCTGGTAAAAAATGGGATCCAGTTATTCAAGTTTTTTTTCTCTGTTTCAAAAGAGGAACAGATGCGCCGGTTTACGGCAAGAGAAACAGATCCATTAAAACAGTATAAAATCTCCCCGGTCGATAGAGAGGCACAGGAAAGATGGGATGATTACACCATAAGAAAGTTCCAAATGCTCAATGAAACCAATCGAAGCACTTCCCCCTGGACCATTATTCGTTCTGACAACAAGAAAAAGGCGCGATTGAACTGTATTAAATATATTCTGTCCCAAGTTGAATATAAAGACAAAATATCTGATGACTTTTTGCAAATAGACCCTGAAATAGTGGTATCAGGCATTGATGAAATCAGATTTATGGAAGATAATTTGATGACAGGGGTTGAATTGCCCGGGTGATGGTAATTTTATTATTGCAGTTTGGCTGTACAAACTAGTAAGAGCCTAAAAATACAGGGAGGGATGAATGAGCATTCAAGTTATAATCAAGCGTAAATGGAAAGTCAATAAACCTGAAGAGCTTTTCCCGCTTTTTAAAGAGTTACACTCCGCTGCAGAAGAACAACCCGGATATATTTCCACTGAGACATTAAGAAGTCTCAAAAAGCCCAATAATTTGGTGGTGATCAGCAAATGGGAGACAGTAGAGGACTGGGAAAAATGGGCGAATGCTAAAAAAAGAAGGAATATTCAAGGAAAGGTGGATTCTCTGATCGGAGAAAAAACTTTTTATGAAGTATTTGAAAATATTATGATTTAGACTGATTAATTAAGCTTTTTGCGTAAATATCACCCGGTACAAGTGTTTTTCCCATGAATCGTGGAATGTGTAACTACAGCTTTGTAATCGCATTAATGATAAATGCCGCATGCGGCTGAAACGATAATTCAGTGAATAATATCCCGCAGCAAACTGGAAAATGATCGAATTTCTATAGTAATTTTTTTGTATTTTTTCTTTTTGGGTTTTTCCCGAACCTTTTTTAAATTGATAATGAGTTTATCCGCCTTTTTGATCAGTTTGTTCCTCCTCTTTTCAGGAATATCCTGTTGGGTCTTATCCAAGGTTTCTAATCGGGATTTCAGTTTGGCCGATCTTTTCTTGAATTCAATATACAATTTCAAATATTTTTTTTTCCACAAAGGTTTTAATTGTTCATTCACCCGGTATAAATTTTTATTCAATCGTTTAATTTTTTTCTGTAAATCCTGGTTAATCCGGGTGGATTTTATTTCTTTGGCGGGAGCATCTTCCAGACGTAAATTTTTCTTTTTTTCTTCATAATAGTCATTCAGTGAACTCTTGATCAACTTTGCATAATGATCACCGATAGATTTCATTGCGGCCAGTTTTTCCATCGGCATTTCGCTTAGTTGCTTTATGGTGGTGATTCGAATATCGTTGAGCAATCTCATGCGAGAGAGACCAACATGTTTTATCCTGGTAAGATCATCCTGTTTCATTATCATTTCCCTCCCCACAGTTTTTCTCTATCCAAATTTTTAATTAATTTCACATTGCACCTGCTCTTGAGCCTAAAACACTATTAGCATCTGCAAATTGTGTCAAGTGAAAATTACTACCGGTTTCTGTCATGAATCTTCTATATCAGTGTTTGCTTTTTATAGCCTGGTGTTTGGTTTCACCACTTGCTAAAGGGATGGTGAATCAGATTTGCATTGAAATATTTAGGATCACCGGTCACTTCTTCACCAACCCATTCAGGTTTAACAAATGGCTGGTCTTCCCTTTCAAGCTCTACCTCAGCCACGAGCAATCCCTGATTTTCACCAAAAAATTCATCTGCCTCCCAGATGAGTCCTTTAAACTCGATTTTATATCTCATTTTTTCGATGAGGGGCTTCTCACACAGATCGTTCAGCATCGCCTTGGCGTCTGCGCCGGGAATTTCATATTCATACTCCGCTCGCACAGCACCTCTTGAAATACCCTTAACAGTTAAATACCCCTTACCTTTAATCATGCGCACGCGCACGGACCGCTCTTTTACGCTGCTTAAATAACCCTGGCGATACAGTGTTCCTTTTTCATTGCGCCAGGCACCTTCCTTAAGAAGAAATTTTCTTTCTATTTCCAGAGCCATAAGTACCTCATATGATGTTGATTATTGCTATCTATTATTGGAGATGCTTTACTATTTACTTTATCTCCAACAGGTAATTTCCACTTTTATACGCCTGCAGCCCAAGCCTCGCTTTTTGATCTGCGGACGCTAGTGCTTTAGCTATTGTCACACTTGAATCCTGTGCCGTTATCTTGCATACCCGGTTAAATGGGCCACACTAGATTCAGGCCACTTATAAATCCGGGTTTAATCCCGGGTTTGCAAATACAGATTCCTGAAATTTTGCCCACAGGTTCTGGTATGCTTTTGCAGCCACTGACCCTGGTGCAGAGGCTGCAACCGGCTCACGATCAATTCCCATTCTTTCGATCTGTGACAAAGAAGGGATAAAGCTTCGCAATATACCATTAAACTCCTTTAACATCATTGCCATGGTTTCATTGTGCATTTTTTTTCGGCGATCAACCATCGAAAAAAAGGCATGAATTTTGCCTGTGTCATAGTTATTTTTTCTGCAAAATGACAATAATTGTTGAAAGGTTCTAACACAAAGCGTTGTAGGAATAAGTGGGACAAGAATGAAATCAGATGCGTTTAAAATATTTTCAGCCAGGATATTTACGGTGACCGGGCAGTCAAAAATGATCAGATCATATTCAGCCTCAAAAATCTTTAATGTTTTTTCCAATCGGTTTTTTGGGCGTTTGAATTTATAAAATGCAGTCTCTAAATTACGAAGGGCGAAATCTGACGGCAGCAGGTCCAGGTTTTTGTAATCAGTGCCTTTAATGTTTTTTTTTATTTTCTGTCCACCTTTAATAAACCCCTTTGTACCGCACTTCAGTTTGGGTTTGACCCTAAAATAATAGGTGGCTGCGCTTTGGGGATCAAGGTCACAGACAAGGGTTTTCATGCCTGCCAGAGTCGCCATGTAGGCCAGGTTTACTGCTGTTGCTGTCTTGCCGACACCTCCTTTGTTGCTGTAGATTGCTGCCACTATTGTCATGGGTCATTTCCTTTTTGTTTTGATGCGAAAAGTTCACTGAATGCATTTTTATTCCCGGGCGATGCATAATTTGTAAATGTTTTGGCAAATTCATTTTTAATGATCTGTTTTTCTCTTTCAAGGGCTCCAATCAGACAACCGATTGCCACAAACACTTTTTTTTGTTTCTGTCCGGTTGCACGAAGTTCTTCTATAATGTTCAACAGGTACTTTTCCTGAACACACAGGTCATTAAAATCCCCTAAATTGTCTTGCAGGGTCTTCAATTGGGAAATTAAACGCTTGATTTTTTTGCCCGGAAACAGACTCGAGAAAAACTCCATCAGGTATCTTAGTTTCTTGCATGCAATCCTAAGCTTGTGTAATATTTCATCCTCGGTGTTATCAAGTATCCGGCCGCCGTCTTTCAGGATGCGCCGGTGTTGTTTATGGATTCTTTTTCGCGCCAAAAAAAGAATGGGTACACCCGCATTAGATTCCACCGATTGAGATTCCACTGGTTGAGATTGCACTGGATCATCTAAGAATGCTTCCCAATCCTGCATGATTTGTGCGTACCTTTTAGACTTTAAATCATGGATGGTTTTTTGTAAAACCTTTGATCTGCTTTTCCTCAAATAGTCAAACAAAGGCTCAATATCATCACGTAAAAAAGGTGGGAGTATCGTCTTAAAGGTGTCTTCCTTGAGCAGGTAGACATCTAAATCGCGCAACTGGTTGGAGAGTTTGCCCACAAAGGCAAATTCCTTTTTAAAACGGCGGGTCGTATGTTTTGGAAACACTGATTTTATCTGATCCAAAGCAGAGCGGGTACGCCGTATCGCAACTCGGAAATCATGCAGAACTTCAGTATCCAGGTCCTTTTCAAGGTTGGCTTCATTCATCTTCATTGCCTGGTACAAATAGCGTAAAATGGTTTTAGTGGCTTCATCAGAGCGTAGGGCTGGATAGAGTTGTATTTTTAATTTTGAAGAGTAACACCCCGGATTTTTACCTGCTCGCTTCATTGCTTTAAAGTAGATGTCCTCTTTTTGGCGAGGGACAAATCCGGCCGTTTTTAAACGTTTGATCAATTTTTTGCAGTGTTTCGGGTATCCCTTAACAGATTTCAACCACAAACAGGTGTCTAAATTCGGTGTGGTTTTCTCTTGCGCAAGGCTAATTTCCTCATAGACCAAACGGGCTATGGTTTTTTCATCCTGGTTTAAAATGTGATGAACCGTTGATCGGTAATGCAGCTCAGTAAGTTTTAAAAGTGCTCGCATTTTTAAGACAGTTGATAGATGATTTTTTAATTTGCTGTCGGGGAAATCCCATATGAAAACAGGTGGCAAGGTAATTTCGGTGTTGTGAATGATATTATTTTTAAACAGTTTGCGTAAAAAAAGCATATTTCCGTTCGTATATAAAACAAATGATTTCTTAAATAGACGCCAGTCAAATGTATCGTAAATTGCCAGACGTTTCAGAACGGGTTGCTCTTGTTTGATTGCATAATAGTCAGCCAATGCATTGATCAGCTGCTGTTGGTTGCAGTCGTCAGGTAAACTGAATTTTAATTTAATCTGCATTTCGTACCCTCAATATTGAAATTTCCTTTCTTTTTCGATGGGAAATTTCACTCAGTCGAATACCGCTTGGGATAATCATAAAAAACAGCTTCACCTTTTTTTTTCTGTATTTGTTGCCAGTGGTCCACATTGAATTTAATGCAGTATACGCCAGTGGTAACGATGTTATAGACTGGATTTTTTTTAAGCAATCGGTCAGCAAAATCATTAAACTCAAGGTTATGTCCAAAAAGCATGATCGTTTTGTGGTTATCATCCATATTGCGAACCATCTTGAATAGATATTTCGCACTGGAATGATACATTTTGTAATTAAAAACAATCTTTTTTTTGGGGTAGGCAATGGCTTTGGCAATAGCGTTGGCCGTTTTTCTGGCCCTTTTAGCTGGACTTGACAAAATGAGGTCAGGTATCACTTGTCTCTCTTTTAATTTTTCCCCCATCAATGGCGCATCTTTTTTACCTCTTTTGTTCAGGGGTCTGTCAAAGTCGGCCAGGTTGATATCCTTCCAGTTTGATTTGGCGTGTCTGACAAGAATTAGTGTTTTCATCTTGAATGGTCTCCATATATATTTCAAGCAGAACCAGCAGGTCGATGGTAGTACCGGTTTTGGGTTCAGAAAAAGACGGATACCATAAAGACACATGGCAGTGGCCGGCTCATGAGCAAAGAAGATGGAATCCCTGCGTCCGAATCTCCATACACCAGTTCAGGGATATAAACTGGATCAAGTTTTATTTACAATAAGCCTATTTTATTGACACGGGTTTGTGCAACCATTTTTTTTTGTTGGCCACCCTTCCACATTTTTCACATACAAATTTGGGTTCCCTGACGATGGTGAATAATTGCTCAAGGTTCTCGGACAGATATTTTTTTTTCCAGTCACACAAGCGTTTTTCTTTTTTAGCCATTGCTTTTTTCTCCTTTAAAACGAATGAAATTCATAGGCCAGAATATCTAAGCGGAATTGTTATTAAATTACAATATCAGCATATAACAGGCAAGATCAATAGAAAAAAAATGACGGTGACCTGAAAAATTCCACCTATGAAGTGGACATCGATGGAGGACGTCTCGGGAGCATAGTTTGTCTTTTGCCGGATCAGCTCTCTGACTCTGATCTCCCCGGGATACTGCCGCGTCTGCGTTCATGAAGCACCCGGATCATTCCATCTGAAAGGCCGAGCATTGGCACATGGATTTTCTGACAGCCTGACCATTTCATGATCTTAAGATAGATCTCTGATGCAGGCACGATAACATCTGCACGGTCGGGCCTGAGGCTGAACTGTTCAATCCGATGATCAATGCTCAGTTGCCTCAACTGCTTATAAACGTTTCTGATAATTTTGTAGGAAATCGGCTTCCCTTTTTTCCCTTTTGCCAGACGGAAGAGTTTATTGATGTTTCCACCACTGCCGATAGACACAATGGAAGTGTATCCGGCTGTTTTATCTTTCACCCAGTGTTCCATGGCTTTCCAGATTAAAGGATCGGCTTGTTGCTTAAGTAGCCTTATGGCACCAAGATTGAAGGATTCGGAAGCGATCCTTCTGCCCTGATAGAACAGGGTCATCTCGGTACTGCCTCCTCCAACATCGACAAAGAGACAAGCCTCTTTATCGGAAAAAAGATCTTTGGGTTTGTTTTTGTACAGAAATCCGGCTTCCTGTCTGCCATCAATAATATCAATTGAGACACCTATTTCCTGAAGGATCTGATGACAGATTTCATGGCCGTTGTCAGCCGTTCGCATGGCTGCGGTGGCGCACGCCATAAAAGCCAGAGGCTGGAAAGCCTCAATCAAATATTTGAAGCCGTTGATGGCGTTTTTAAGCTGGTTTGTTTTTTCGTCTGAAATACGCCCGAGAAGGAAAGCATCTTCACCAAGCCGTATCGGCATCCTGGCCCAGGTTATTTTTTTTGGATTCTGTGCGGGTTCAGCAATGACTGCCAAAAGAAGCCTGACAGCATTCGAGCCGATATCAATGGCCGCATATTTGTGCATTCGTATCATGATCGTGAATAAAACCTCATAGTTTGTATCAAGCGGTGGCCTGTTGAACATCTTTCAACGCTTCCAGGACCAAGGAAACATAAATTAATGAGTCTGTGTGTTTTTGTCAACCAGGAATTATTGAGATGATTAAATGATTAAAGACCCGTATAAAAATTTAGCAAAATTTTATGATACATTTATTGAACCATCTACTTTTGTATTAAGAAAAATAATTTTATGCAATGTGGGGAGCAAACCTGGTTATATTAACTGGTTGGGTTTTTTGTTGGAAATGTATTAGAAGTGAAAAAATGTATTAAATGTGTATTAAAAACTCACGTGAAGCAAAAAAGGTTTTCAGTCAAGAAACCGAAAACCCTTGTCATTAATTGGCTGGGTGATAAGGATTCGAACCTTAATTGACGGAGTCAGAGTCCGGAGTCCTGCCGTTGGACGATCACCCAGCAAAATAATGATTGAGTTTTATACCTTAAGCATGTTTCTTAGTCAAGAAATATCTGGATTCAAAGATTGTTAAAAATAAGTCAAATATGGTATATAAGACAATAAGTATTCCGTGTTTTTCCATAAATATTATATATGGGGAGGGGAAAATGACTGTTACAGTATTGATCAAAAGAAATGTCGCGCCTGGAGATGAAGCACTGCTGGAAGAGTTATATCGGGAAATGAGGAGTAAGGCTTTAAATCAGAAAGGCTATATCGGAGCTGAAATTAAATTTGAAGTTTATGCACATTAATTCAGGAAAAACAGATTGCTAAAAACCCTCAAGGATATTGAAAAACAATTAACAAAGCTGTCCTCTTTTGCAGTGGCGTTTTCAGGCGGTGTTGACAGTTCATTTCTTCTGGCTGTTGCAAAAAAAGTCAATCCTGAAAAATTACTTGCCATAACAGTATCATCACAATTTGTGCCAAAAAGAGAAATTGAGTCTGCAAAGAGAATCGCCCGTTCAATCGGGGTTGAGCATATCTGTCTTAATGTAGACATTCTTGAGAATGAAGATGTGGCTCGCAATACTACTCAGCGGTGTTACTATTGTAAAAAGCAATTATTCTCACTTATACGACAGACTGCTGAAGACTTGGGAATCAGCACTTTGCTTCATGCGGTAAATCTGGATGATTTAAAAGATTTCCGGCCAGGATTAAAAGCCTCAAAAGAACTGGGTTTCCTTTCTCCTCTGGCAGATGCAGAGTTTACTAAATCAGATATCCGGCGGCTTTCAAAAGAACTTGACCTTGAAACCTGGGACAAGCCTTCACAATCCTGTCTGGCAACGCGGATTCCCTATAATATTAAGATAAAGCCTGAACCTCTTGTTATGGTTGATAAAGCAGAAGTTTTTCTGCAGGACCTGGGATTTGCTCAGGTGCGTGTGAGATGCCACGGGAAATCAGCCAGGGTTGAAGTTGCCCCTGAATTGATTGAAACTATATTTAACAAAGAAATCCGGCAAAAGATTTCAATAGCTTTTACAAAAATTGGATTTGAGCATACCAGTATTGATATAGATGGTTATAAAACAGGAAAGATGAATTCTCAAATACTCACTGGTAAACCCTAATGTTGCAGAAGGGTAAAAATTTTTATCCAACGTTAGGGTAAAGTCGAGCCTGATATTTGTAATAAGGGTTGAGAAACAGGGTATAGTGCAGTAAGAAATTGAAAAATTGGTAAAGTAACAATAATAAAAAACCGCAGTCTTAAAAAAGTAAATTTTAAGACTGCGGTTTTGGTTTTATAAAAATTGTGGATTATCTTTTCTGAATTTCAAGATCATTGAAAAAATATCCGATTTCAAAAGCAGCTGTTTCAGGTGCATCAGAACCATGAACAACATTTTTTTCTATATTTGTTGCATAATCTTTTCTGATAGTGCCTTCTTCTGCTTCTTCAAAATTAGTGGCTCCCATGAGCTTTCTGTTTCTTGCAATCACATCTTCTCCTTCGAGAACCATGACAACAATAGGTCCTGAAGTCATAAAATCAGTCAGGCTGCCAAAAAACGGGCGTTCTTTATGAACATCATAAAATCCCTGAGCCTGGATTTTTGTCAGATGAATCATTTTTATGGCGGCTATTTTAATACCATCGGTTTCAAAACGTTTGATTACTTCACCAATCACGTTTTTTGCAACCCCATCGGGTTTAATTATTGATAATGTTCTTTCCACAATCTAAATCCTTTCAAAATATTATTTAAAATTATCTTGAAAACTACCATAAAACCGTAATATAGTCAATATTTATACAGACGTGCAAATTTTAACAAAACCATACGCAGATCTCAATATTTCAAATATAATGAAAATTTTAAGGATTGCAGTTACAGGGTCAGCAGGCTCGGGAAAGAGCCTTGTCTGTCAGCGGTTTAAAACACTCGGCCTGGTTACCCTGGATTGTGACGTCATCGCAAGACAGATTGTGGAACCGGGAATGCCGGGGTTTAAAAAGATCGTAGAAGTGTTTGGTCGGTCTATAGTCCAAAAGGATGGGACCCTGGACAGAACAAGACTGCGAAATGTCATTGTGGATGATGCCATACTGCGAAAAAAAGTGGAAGATATTTTACATCCTCAAATTTTAAGGGAGATGGTCCTGCAAATAGAAAATGCAGTGTATAAAGGGAAAAAAGCAGTGGCAGTTGAAGTGCCTTTACTTTTTGAATTGGGCATGAACGAACAATTTGATGTCACGATTGCTGTCGTGGCGCAGGATATTGATCTTGTAAAAAGAATTTCTAAACGGGATGAAGTGTCAAATAAAAACGCCCAAAAGATGCTGAACCTGCAAATGGCCCAGGAAGATAAGATGGCAATGGCAGACCATGTTGTAATAAACAAGGGGACAATGGCGGAACTCTTTGAATCTGTTGATAAACTCTTTGATAAAATCGAAAAAGAATTCTTGACAACCTAAGTGTTTTGCCTTATTAATTTGACGGTAATAAAATAAACCTCAACCATCACGTCTGTTTTTCATATCATTTTGGCTTTCAGACTTCAAAAAGGTGCACCGCAACAAAATACTTTAGTCTGTAAAAGATAATAAACAAAATTTGGGAGAATGAATGAACCTTGTAGAGTTGAATAAGATGAAGATTAGTGAGTTGACCAAGCTTGCTAAGGAATATAAAATTAAAGGAGTCGGCGGGCTTAAAAAGCAGGATTTGATTTTTACTCTGCTCCAGACAAACATCGAAGATAGCGGCCAGATTTATGGTGAAGGCACGCTGGAAATTCTCCCGGACGGCTTTGGATTTTTAAGAGCTACAGGATATAATTATCTTCCCGGTCCTGATGATATTTATGTTTCTCCATCACAAATTAGAAGGTTTAATTTGAGAACCGGAGATACCATCTCAGGTCAGGTTCGACAACCCAAAGATTCTGAACGATATTTTGCATTGCTTAAAGTTGAGGCTGTTAATTTTCAAAATCCAGAACTTGCTGCTGAAACAATCCTTTTTGATAATCTTTTACCCCTATATCCTGAACGGAAAATGAATCTTGAGGCTGAATCAGACAATTATGCCATGCGTGTAATAGATTTGATGTCACCCATCGGATTTGGTCAGCGCGGTTTGATTGTCTCTCCGCCAAAAGCAGGCAAAACTATGCTGTTGCAGAATATAGCCAATAGCATGGTTAAAGCTCACAGTGATATCATTCCAATGATTGTTCTGATTGATGAACGTCCGGAAGAAGTTACGGATATGGCACGATCAGTGGATGCTGAAGTGGTCAGTTCAACTTTTGATGAACCATCAGAGAGACATGTTCAAGTGGCGGAGATGGTCATTGAGAAAGCTAAAAGGATAGTAGAGCAGGGTCATGATGTCGTGATTTTGCTGGACAGTATTACAAGACTTGCCAGGGCTTATAACTCTGTGATGCCTCCTTCGGGTAAGATTTTGTCCGGCGGCGTGGATTCAAATGCGCTTGACAGGCCCAAAAGATTTTTCGGTGCAGCACGAAATATCGAAGATGGCGGTAGCCTTACCATTATTGCAACGGCTTTGGTTGATACGGGAAGCAGAATGGATGAGGTTATATTTGAAGAATTTAAGGGCACCGGGAATATGGAATTGGTCCTGGATAGAAAGCTTGCCGATAAAAGAATTTATCCGGCCATTGACATGAACAAATCCGGAACGAGAAAAGAGGAACTGCTGCTTGATCCAATGGTTTTGAACCGTGTGTGGATCTTAAGAAAACTGTTGTCTAGTTTAAATCCTGTGGACAGTATGCAGTTTTTACTTGAAAAAATGCAAGGAACAAAGGATAATAAAGAGTTTCTTGATTTGATGAATTCATAATATTAGAAATTAAATAATAGCCTGAAACAAGGCTTGGTAAGGAGTTTTAAAGCAAATGAGAAAAGATATACATCCAAAATACACAGAATCAACAGCTTCCTGTGCCTGTGGTGCAACATTTGAAGTAGGGTCAACAAAAGAAAATATCAAGGTGGAAATTTGTTCTAAATGCCATCCTTTTTTTACTGGAAAACAAAAGTTGGTTGACTCTGCCGGAAGAATTGATCGTTTCAAAAAGAAATATGCTGGGTTTGATGTATCCAAACTTGTTTAATGTTTGGACAAAAAATAAGCGCGTTTCGATCGGTCACTATTCAACACTTTCTATAATTTGTAATATAAAAGGGGTTTTAACTCAAGAACCCCTTTTGAGTTTTTAAATTATGATAGAAAAATTAAAAGTCATTGAAGAAAGATTTATTAAGCTTGAACAGCTTTTGAGTGATCCGGCCGTTATCGGCGATCAAAAAAAATACCAGGCGTATTTGATTGAACATGGTGAACTCAATAAAATTGTTCCAAAGTTCAGGGAATATGAAAGGCTTTTGGCGGAATTAAAAGAGGCAAAAGAGTTTTTAAAAGATAGTGATCCTGAAATGCGGGCAATGGCCAAAGAAGAGATACCGGATCTTGAATCAAAAATAGAAGCCAATAAATCTCAGCTCAATGTTATTTTGATACCAAAAGACCCTCGGGATGCTAAAAATGTTCTCATCGAAATTCGTGCGGGAACGGGTGGAGAAGAGGCCGGTATCTTTGCTGGGGACTTGTTCAGAATGTATTCAAGGTATACTGAATCCAAAAACTGGACAATGGAGATTATTGAGAAAAATGTTTCCAGTTCGGGCGGGTTTAAAGAGATTGTTATGCTTGTGAAGGGGAAAGGCGCATTCAGCAGTTTTAAATATGAAAGCGGCACACATCGTGTTCAACGGGTACCTGAAACAGAAACCCAGGGCCGGGTCCACACGTCTGCTGTAACGGTAGCCGTTCTTCCCGAGGCGGAAGATGTTGATATTGAGATTAATTCTGCTGATCTGAAAATTGATGTGTTCAGGTCTTCAGGACCTGGTGGACAGTCAGTAAATACGACAGATTCTGCGGTGAGGATTACCCACGTTCCAACAGGTGTTACAGCCACTTGCCAGGATGAGAAGTCCCAGCATAAAAATAGGGCCAAGGCCATGGGTGTTCTTAAGTCCCGTGTCCTTGACGCTAAAGTAAAAGAAGAGGATGCAAAAAGAGCCGCAGAGAGAAAAGGGCAGGTGGGCACAGGGGATAGAAGCGGTAGAATCAGGACATATAATTTTCCGCAAGGCAGAATGACAGATCATCGAATTGGCCTAACACTTTATCGGCTGGACAATATCATGGAAGGTCATATCCAGGAAATCATTGATGAGCTTAACACAGACAATCAGGCTCAGGCATTAAACGAAATTGCCTAAAAAAAATTGAATGACTGGACAATCATTAAGGTTCTTTCCTGGACAACCTCCTATTTAAAAAAACATTCCATTGAAAGTCCCAGGCTGACTGGTGAAATACTGCTTGCCCATAGCCTTGGCATAAAACGGCTTGACCTTTATCTTCAATACGACCGGCCCCTTCAAAAAAATGAATTATCAGATTTTAAGCTCTTGATTAAAAGAAGAATCCAAAATGAGCCAGTGGCCTATATCACAGGGGGAAAAGGCTTTTTTGAATCTGATTTTGAAGTGTCCCATGATGTTTTAATTCCCCGACCTGACACAGAAACCCTTGTCGAACAAGCGTTAAAAATTTTAAAAACCTATCAAGGTCATTGTCGGCCCAGAATGATTCTTGAATTGGGGACAGGTTCCGGCGCGATTATTGTTTCTCTGGCAAGGGCGGTTCCCAATAATTTGTATTTTGCCAGCGATATCTCTTTGGCAGCACTTGCGATTGCAAAAAAGAATGCCGAAAAAATAGCCAGGAATAGGATAAGTTTTTTTGCGGGTTCCTGGTTTTCCCCGCTGGGGGAAAATTCAAGATTTGATTTGATTGTTTCAAATCCACCCTATATTCCCACAGAAGATATACAAGGACTGGAATCTGAAATAAAAGAATTTGAACCCATGCTTGCACTTGATGGGGGAACAGACGGCGTTGATAGTTATAGATCAATTTTGAAAAACGCTCATAATTACCTTGTCCCGGGTGGAATAATTTTGCTTGAGATAGGGTTTGATCAAAAAGAAATAATGCAAAGTATTTCAGGGCAGTATAAAGAATATGAATTTATCGATTTTATAAAGGATTTGGCAGGACATAACAGAGTGGCTCTAATTAAAAAAATCGATTGATTTAAAAAAAGATTTTTGATATATAAATTAGGATTTTTGTTGGATAAGAAAAACTCACATTCAGGGACTTAAAATTCAGGTGCTTTGATAAAAAGTCGAATTTCAAGGATGATCTGAATGGTGGAAACAACCATTAATTAATTTGGAGAACAAATGGCTTACATTACGATCAGAGAACTTTTGGAAGCAGGTGTTCATTTCGGACATCAGACCAAACGCTGGAACCCAAAGATGAAAAAGTATATCTTTGGTGCAAGAAACGGGATTTATATTATTGACCTTCAACAGACTGTAAAATTGTTCAAAACGGCCCATGATTTTATTAAAAATGTGGCAGCCAACGGTCAGGAAATCCTTTTCGTTGGAACAAAAAAGCAGGCTTCGGAAGCTATTTATGAAGAAGCAAACCGTGCTGAAGAATTTTATGTTCAGAACAGATGGCTGGGTGGGATGCTGACAAATTTTCAGACCATTAAGAATAATATTACCCGTTTTCACTTTTTGAATTCAATTGAAAATGACGGAACCCTTGAAAATTACCCTAAAAAAGAGCAGGCAAAAATGCTCAAGGAAAAAACCAAGCTGGAGTTTGCCATTGGCGGTATCAGTGAAATGAAAAAATTGCCTGGGGCAATTTTTGTTGTTGATCCTAAAAATGAATCCATAGCAGTGAAAGAAGGAAAAAGATTAGGGATTCCAATTATTGCCGTTGTTGATACAAATTGTGACCCTGATGATATAGATTTCGTGATTCCGGGTAATGATGATGCCATCAGATCCATTCGTCTGTTTGCTTCTCGTATGGCAGACGCCTGTATAGAGGGAAGATCTCTTTTCCAAGAAAAACAGCAGGCTGAATCAGACAAAAGCGGTAAAGAAGAAAAAATAGAGTTTTCCGATGAAAAAGTGTCGATTGAGGTTCTTTCCGATGGTACGGATGGCCCTGTCGTTGAAAAAATAAAAAGAAGAACAACACCAGTTGAAGATACAGAAGAAGCGACTGAGAAAGATAAGGAGTAAAGAAAATGGTGCAAATTTCCGCAGCAATGGTAAAAGAGCTTCGTGAAGCTACAGGCTCAGGTATTATGGATTGTAAAAGGGTCCTTGCTGAAGCAGAAGGTAATATGGATAATGCAGTTGATCTATTGAGAAAAAAAGGTTTGGCGAAAGCTGCTAAAAGAGCCGGCCGTTCAACTTCTGAAGGTGTGATTTTTTCTTATATTCACACAGGTGCTAAACTGGGCGTGCTTCTTGAAGTTAACTGCGAATCTGATTTTGTTGCTAAAACAGAAAATTTTCAGCAGTTTGTAAAAAATATTGCAATGCATATTGCTGCAGCAAATCCAATGGGTCTTAACCCTGAAGATATTGATATAGCCGTGATCGAAAAAGAAAGAGAGATTTTTCGGGCACAAATGCTTGAAGAAGGTAAACCGGAAAATATTATTGACAAAATTGTTGAAGGTAAAGTGGAGAAATTTTACAAAGAAGTCTGTCTGATGAGTCAGCCGTATGTGAAAGATCCCCAACAAACCATTTCCGAGTTAGTAAAAGAAACCATTGGCAGCATGGGTGAAAATATTCAGATAAAAAGATTTGCACGTTTCCAGATAGGAGAATAGAATCTTGAGCAAAGCGCCGGAGTTTGAAAGGGTTTTAATTAAGCTGAGTGGAGAAGCTCTGATGGGAAATCAGGGCTTTGGTATTACACCTGAAATGATTCATTATGTTGCGGCTGAGATTGAAAAGGTTTACCGTCTTAATGTACAGGTTTCCGTTGTTGTAGGCGGTGGAAATATTTTCAGGGGTATTGCCGGAAGTTCGGCTGGTATGGACAGAACTTCTGCAGATAATATGGGAATGCTGGCCACGGTTATAAACTCTCTGGCTATTTGTGATGCACTTGAAAAGTGTGATGTTCCAACGCGGGTGCAGTCTGCAATACGCATGGATAAGATTGCAGAACCGTTTATACGCAGAAAAGCCATTCGGCATCTTGAAAAGGGCCGAGTGGTTATTTTTGCTGCAGGTACGGGGAATCCCTATTTTACAACCGACACGGCAGCTGTGTTACGGGCACATGAAACAAGGGCCCAGATTCTTTTTAAAGCCACCCAGGTTGATGGTGTGTATGATAAAGATCCAGTTGTTCATGAAGATGCTGTTATGTATGATGAATTGTCTTATATGGGGGTCATTGAAAAACAGCTTCATGTAATGGATATGACGGCTATATCCCTTGCAATGGAACATGATTTGCCTTTGCAGGTATTTGATCTTCATAAGGCAGATAATATTTATAAAGCTGTGTTGGGTCAGGAAATCGGTACTCGGATTTATAATAAATAGTTTTTGGTTTACCGAAAACCTCAACTTTTTTGATTAATGTGTTGGGTTTTGATTTTTGGGAATAATCAATGGTTTCTCATGGTTAAAATTATCGTCCGTTTTATACTCAGCTTGTAAAGGAGCGAATGCTCATAAAATTTTTCAGGTTTTCGTTCAAATACTAAACAAACTTTATTGAGGACGCATTGTTATGATAAATGAAGTGCTCCAAGAAAACAGAGAAAGAATGGGTAAATCTGAAAAAGCTTTTGAGAAAGAATTATCAAAAGTCCGTACGGGAAGGGCATCCCAGGCAATACTTGATGGAGTTAATGTTGATTATTATGGCACTCAGACTCCTTTGCCGCAAATGGCAACCATATCCATTCCTGAAAGCAGACTCATTACTGTGAAGCCTTGGGATATCAGTGTAATTAATCAGGTGGAAAAGGCGATCTTAAAAGCAAATCTCGGTTTGACACCCTCTAATGATGGAAAATTGATCAGAATATCGATACCGCCTTTAACAGAAGAGAGAAGAAAAGAGATTGCAAAAAGCGCATCTAAAATCTGTGAAGATTATAAAGTGGCCATTCGAAATATCCGGAGAGATTCAAATGAAATGTTAAAAGAGCTTCAAAAGGAAGGGGATATTTCAGAGGATGACAGCTTTAAGGCTCAAAAAAATGTTCAGGAAGCCACAGATGCTCATATTAAATCGTTAGACGAAATCTTTGCAAAAAAAGAAAAGGAAATTCTTGAAGTCTAACTCTATACAAGATGTGATACTTAACCCCCAAACACTGCCATCCCATATCGCCATTATCATGGATGGCAATGGCAGATGGGCAAAAAAAAAATTACTGAACCGAGTCAAAGGGCATGACCAGGGTACACAAACAGTTCGATCCATAGTGACAGCTGCAAGAGAACTTGGGATTGGGATGCTCACCTTATATGCATTCTCCACGGAAAACTGGGCAAGACCGAAATTAGAAGTAAAAGCATTAATGATGCTTTTGAAAAAATTTATTGTATCTGAAAGAGATGAATTTTCAAAACACTCTATACGTGTAAATGTTCTGGGCCAAAAGCACAAGCTCCCTTTAGATGTTCAAAAAGAAGTTGACATTACTCTGGCTTTGACAAAAAACAACGATAAAATGGTTTTAAATCTGGCATTGAGTTATGGCTCAAGAGAAGAGATCACAAATGCAGTTAAACAGATTGCCAAAAAAATAGAATCAAATGATCTGGGTTCAGATGATATTACCCCGGACCTTATTTCAAATCATCTTTACACTAAAACAATGCCGGATCCTGACTTGATTATTCGCACAAGTGGGGAGTATAGATTGAGTAATTTTCTGATGTGGCAAGCGGCATATTCTGAAATTTATATTAGTGATACCTTGTGGCCGGATTTTTCCAAACATGAACTTATTGAAATTTTAAAAAATTATCAAAAAAGAGACCGAAGGTTCGGTAAGGTATGAAGCAGCACATCAAAAGGTGGATAACCGCATTCGTACTAGGTCCCATAGTTCTATGGATTCTAATAAAGGGCAGCACATTATTGTTTGCCGTACTGATTTCAGCTGTTGCCATACTTGCCATTCGCGAATACCTGAGAATTATTTTTGGAAATGATGAAAAATCCATTTCCAATACAATAAAGATTATCTCCTACACAGTTTCAATGACACTTATCATAAGTGCCTGCTTAGGATCATTGGAAATTTTGTTTTTAATTCTGGCAGTGAACCTTATGGCCCTGTCAATTTTTGTGTTGTCCAGGTTTGCTGATAATCATGGTATATTCGATATCATTTCCAAGCAGGTTTTAGGCGTTGTTTATATTCCGGTTTCTTTATCCCTTTTAATTTTTATTAAAGAATTTGATATGGGTACCTTTTGGATTATCTGGCTGTTAATTGTTATTTTTGCCAGTGATACAGGTGCCTTTTACAGCGGAACTTTTTTTGGTAAACATAAGCTTGCTCCCAACATAAGCCCCAACAAGACCATTGAAGGATCTTTGGGTGGAACGGCTGCCTCAATGGTTATGGGGTTTGTTTCTTGCCAATTGTTTTTTAGTGATTTGTCATTGTCCTTACTTACTATACCCGCTTCTTTCATGCTTTCTATTGCCGGACAAATTGGTGATTTGTTTGAATCTGCCATGAAACGTGCATCAAACATTAAAGATTCCGGGCGGATTCTTCCCGGGCACGGTGGAATGCTCGATAGAATAGACGGGTTGCTTTTAGCTATTCCTGTTTTGTATGTCTATCTGGTATTTGTTTTATGAAACGACTGTCAATATTAGGTTCAACAGGCTCCATCGGTACCAGTGCTTTACAAATTGTCAAGATGCATCCGGATCGATTCCAGGTAAAGGCATTGACAGCAGCAAATAATATAGGCTGTCTTGCCGGGCAGATTGACGAATTTAAGCCTGAACTGGTTTCTGTGCTGGATGAAACAAAAGCGTTGGAACTTTCCAGGATATTAAAAGGGACATACAAACCTCAAATACTGTTTGGTGAAGCTGGCTTTTGTGCGGCTGCCTCCTATGGGGATTCAGATATGGTTCTTTTGGCTATGGTGGGCTCGGTGGGTCTTAAACCAGCCCTTTGCGCCATTGAATCAAAAAAACAGATTGCCCTTGCCAACAAGGAAACCCTGGTCATGGCAGGCGAGATAGTTATGGCCAAAGCCCTGGAAAATGGTGTTTCAATTTTGCCAGTGGACAGTGAGCACAGTGCTATTTTTCAATGCCTTTTGGGAAACCAAAATAAAGACTTGAAAACAATATTTCTGACAGCCTCCGGAGGACCTTTTCGAGAAATGCCCTTTGATGCATTCAAGGATATTTCATTAAAAGACGCCCTTAATCACCCCACCTGGAACATGGGGCATAAAATTACAATTGATTCAGCCACATTGATGAATAAAGGTCTTGAGATTATTGAAGCAGTTCATCTATTTGGGGTTAGTCCTGAAAAAATTCAGGTGCTTGTCCATCCCCAGAGTATTGTTCATTCCATGGTGGGGTATAAAGATGGAAGCATCATAGCACAAATGGGAGCGCCTGATATGAAGGGGGCTATTGCCTATGCCATGTCAGAACCTGAACGTCTCGATTTACAGATGGATTTTCCTGATTTTACAACTATAGGTTCTCTGATATTTGAAAAACCGGATATTCAAAAGTTTCCCTCTATTTCATATGCACTTGAGGCCTGTAAGCAAAAAGGAACTCTTCCCGCTGTCATGAATGCTGCAAATGAAATGGCGGTTTGTGCCTTTCTTGAAAAACGTATTGATTTTTTAGATATTTTCAGACTTATTGCAAGCATAATGGAACATCATACACGGATTGACAATCCCGATCTTTCAGGTATTATTGAAGCGGATTGTTGGGCACGTGAAAAAGCACGATCCCTAATATAAAAGAGATATAAAAGTGAGGTCAAATGGGTCATTCTGCTATAGCATTTATTATTGTTATCGGCATTCTTGTTTTTATCCATGAATTTGGACATTTTATTGCGGCAAGACTCTGTGGGGTAGGGGTTGAGGTGTTTTCACTGGGTTTTGGACCGAAAATTTTAAAAAAAAGGGTAGGGCGAACCCAGTATTGTCTGGCCGCTATTCCGCTTGGCGGATATGTGAAAATGGTGGGCGAAGAACCAGGAGCTGACATTGACCCTGAAGATGTAAACGCTTCTTTTACCCATAAGTCATTATGGCAAAAAATTATCATAGTTGCGGCTGGTCCTTTTTTTAATTTTTTCCTGGCGATTTTCATTTTTTATATGCTTTACCAGTTTTCAGGAGTGTATCTTGCAAAACCGATTATAGGTGAGGTATTGGAAGACTCCCCTGCAATAGCAGCCGGAATCAAGGCAGGGGATGTGATCAAAGAGATAAATCAGAATAAGATTGAATCTTTTGAAGATATCTCCCGGATTATTGGTGCAAGTAAGGGTGAACAATTACAGGTTATTGTAGAGCGTGATGGTCGATTAAAAAGGTTAATGCTTGTTCCAGTTCTAAAACCCGCTAAAAATGTCTTTGGCGAAGAAATACAAAAATATATAATTGGTATCGTTGGTGCCGGAGAGTCTTTCCATAAAAGGCTTAACCCTTTTGCTGCAATGGGGCGGTCCATTAAGGACACTTATGGTCTGATAAAGCTAACGCTTGTTTCCGTTGGAAAAATGATCAGCGGCAGCGTTTCTGCAGATAATCTTGGCGGTCCTTTGATGATTGCCCAGATGGCAGGTGAACAGGCAAAAGCAGGTGTTATGAATTTTGCCTGGTTTATTGCATTGCTTTCAGTAAATCTTGGTATCATCAATCTTTTTCCGATTCCAGTTTTAGATGGCGGTCATCTGCTATTTTTTGGGATTGAAGCTGTTACAGGAAAATCGGTCAGTGACAAATTGCGTGAAAAGTTGACTCAATTTGGCGCAGCAGCCCTGGTAGCTTTAATGGTTTTTGTTTTTTATAATGACATTGTAAGAATGATCAATGGTGGATAATATGATTTCCTGTATTGAGATTGCTCTTAAAAAGGAGCTGAGGGATGCAGAAGCATCTTCTCTAATAAAAAAAGCGGATTCTTATTTTGGAATTACCATTCAAGAGGCACGATGCATTAATATCGTGACAATTGAATCGGATTTGGATCTTAATCAACTTGAAAAGATAAAAGATGAGATTCTCACCAATCCTGTAACACAGGTTTCAAGCTTAAGTCCCTTGGATATTGGATTTGCCTGGTGTATCTGGGTTGGATTCAGGCCAGGGGTAAAAGACAATCCAGGCGCAACTGCAATGGAAGCTGTTCAGGACCATTTGGGGAAAAGTTTTGGGCCCGATGAGGGTATATACACGTCAAAACGTTATTGCCTTAAAAGTAGTGGGCTTGTCTTTGAAGATGTGGAAAAACTTGCATCTGAGCTTTTATCAAACACCATCATTCAGCAGTTTAAAGTTTTTTCCATTAAAGAATGGGATAAGGATATTGGAGCCAATGTAAAACCTGCCAAGGTTATGCTTGACCATACTCCCTGTTTTGAGGTTCTCAGTATCGAGTCAGATCAACAGCTTGCAAAAATTTCAGATGAGAGAAACCTGGCACTGAATCCAAGAGATATCCCCGTGATTAGAGGATATTTTCTGGATTCAAAAGTAATGGAATCCAGAAGGCAGGTGAACCTTTCAGAACCAACAGATGTGGAATTGGAATATATTTCCCAGGCCAGAAGCGATCATTGCAACCATAATACCTTTCAGGGAATCTTCAGGTACACGGATATCTCCAATAATGAGGAGTGCATTGAAAATAGTCTTTTTAAAACCTATATTCAGGAACCCACTTTAAGGCTCAAAGATAAAAAAGACTGGGTGATCTCAGTATTGTGGGACAATGCAGGTGTTGGCAGGTTTGACGATGAAAATAATTATGTGGTTACAGGCGAAACTCATAACTCACCCTCTAATATGGAAGCCTATGGCGGAGCAATAACCGGTATTGTTGGTGTTTATCGTGATCCCATGGGAACAGGACTTGGATCCAAACTGTTCATGGGCAGTTTCGGGTATTGTGTGGGAGATATAAATTATAATGGCCCCTTAAAACCGCCGCTTCACCCAAGACGACTTCTTGATGGTGTAATAGAAGGTGTAAAGGACGGGGGAAATAAAAGTGGTGTTCCCACCACCTTTGGTCAGACTTTGTTCAATCCGGGATACATGGGCAAAAGCCTTGTATTTGTGACGGCTCTGGGGATAATGCCAAGTAAGGTCAGAGGCGAGCTCAGCCATAAGAAAAAAACATCTCCTGGCGAATTGATTATCATGAGCGGCGGCAGGGTAGGAAAAGATGGCATACATGGAGTTACCGCATCTTCGGAGAGTTATTCGGAAAATACACCGGCAGGCCATGTCCAGATAGGTGATCCCTATACACAGAAAAAAATGCATGATTTTCTCTTGATTTGCCGTGATGAAGGCCTGATGCCGTTTATTACTGATAATGGCGGTGGAGGTTTGTCCTCATCTGTTGGTGAATCCGCCATGATCTCAAATGGATGCGTGGTGTGGCTGGATAAAGTGCCCTTAAAATATGAAGGGCTTGATATGTGGGAAATCTGGATTTCAGAATCCCAGGAAAGGATGACCATTGCTGTTAAGCCTGAACATCTTGACAGGTATATGGAACTTTCAGCAGAACATGAAGTTGAAAGCACTGTGATAGGAGAATATACAGATACGGGTAAGCTGCACATCAAATACAAAGAGCAAACCTGTGCCTATGTTGATATGGATTTGCTGGATAAGGGGTTTCCCTCCTGGGAGTTTGATGCCATCTGGCTGCCGCCTGAAACCAGAGGTCTTGCAGAGCCGGTTATCAGTTCGCCTTCTGATTTCAACACATTGATACTCAAGATGCTTGAAAGACCAAACATCAGCTCAAAAGAATGGATTATCCGCCAATATGATCATGAGGTCCAGGGGGGTTCTGTGATAAAACCCATGGTGGGTGTAAACCACAATATTCCGTCGGATGCCAGTGTAACAAGGCCGGTTCTTACATCCCCAAAAGGGCTTGCTTTCTCACAAAGTCTTTTGCCCTGGTATTCGAAAATTGATGCCTTTCATATGATGTCCTGTACTATTGACGAAGCAGTCAGGAGATTGATGTCTGTTGGGGGAAATTTTGCCCATATTGGCGGGCTTGATAATTTTTGCTGGCCCAATATCCAATTTGATCCCATAAAAAATCCAGACGGGAAATTTAAAGCAGCTCAACTCGTAAGGGCATGTAGGGCCTTGAAACAGACCTGTGAAAAATATGAAATTCCATTGTTATCCGGTAAGGACAGCATGTATGTGGATGGTCATCTTGAGGGAGCGTTTGGCGAACGAATTAAAGTCTCAGCACTTGAAACAGTTCAATTTTCAGCAACATCCGTCATTGAAGATATATCAAAGTGCGTGTCCATGGACCCAAAGGTTGGAGGAGACCTTGTTTACGTTTTGGGGGAAACTGCCAATGAACTGGGAGCATCTGAATTTTATGAAATTTTTCATCGGATCGGACTGAATGTCCCCCATGTTGACTGTGATAAATTCAAAATTGTTTATAAAGCTGTACAAACTGCCATTGAGAAAGGACTTGTGGCATCTTGTCATGCAGTTGGAAGGGGCGGTCTTGGCGTTCATTTATCTTACATGGTCATGGCCGGTGGCCTGGGTCTTGAAGTCAATTTAAAAGATCTTCCAATGAATGAAAGTCGGGGCAGTCTTTTAAGTGAAACTCTTTTGTTTTCAGAATCCGCAGGCAGGTTTATTGTTACCATTCCCTTGGAAAACAGATCTATTTTTGAAAAATTATTTAAAGGGATGGCAGCAAGCTGCATAGGGGTTGTAACCGATCTTCACGATCATTTAAAGATTTTTGGACTTAACGCCGAATCTGTGGCAAACCTTTCAACGACTAAACTTGATCAAGCATTTAATAAAACCTTTGGAGACATGATATGAAAAAGGTTAACGCACTGGTTTTAACTGGGTTTGGGTTAAATTGTGACAGTGAAACAGCCCATGCATTTGAGCTTGCAGGAGCTTGTGCCCACAAAATACATATAAACAGACTGGTTTCAGGAAAAATAAAGTTGGAAGATTTTCATATCCTCGCCTTTGGTGGAGGGTTTTCCTGGGGAGATGACCATGGAGCAGGTGTGATTCAGGCCTTAAAACTTAAGAACCATATAGGTGATGACCTTTTGTCTTTTGTGGATGAAGGAAAACTAATTATTGGTATTTGCAACGGATTCCAGGCCCTTGTTAATATTGGACTGCTGCCGGGGCTGGACAATGATTACACAAAAAGAAGCGTATCCGTTACGTTTAATGACTGCGGAAATTTCAGGGATCAATGGGTCCATCTTTCTGCTAATGGCAAAAGCCCTTGCGTGTTCACAAAAGATATTGATATGGCAGATTACCCGGTTCGACATGGAGAGGGAAAATTTATTGCAGAAAAAGCAGTTGTTGACACTCTTTTGGCAAACAATCAAGTAGTGTTTCAATATGCGGATGCTGCTGGTATTCCTGCAAATGGAGCCTTCCCTTTAAACCCAAACGGATCTCTTTCAGATATCGCAGGTATTTGCGATCCTACAGGAAGAGTTTTCGGTTTGATGCCCCATCCCGAAGGCTACAACCATTTTACAAATCATCCGGATTGGACACGGAATACACAAGGTCTTAAAAGAGAGGGTAAACCACTTGATCAGACTATGACCGTTGGTATCAAGCTGTTTAAAAACGGAGTTGACTATATTAAGGACTCTTTTTTTTAAATAAACAATCAAACTGAACTTGGAGATCTTGTGCTGGGAACAATTGTAAATTGCCTGACAATTATTGCAGGCGGCCTTATTGGATTATTATTTAGAAACGGAATCCCTGAAAAATATAATCAGACGGTGATGCAGGCCATTGGCCTTGCTGTTATTCTGATTGGGATAAAAAGTGCCCTTGGGTGCAATGATTTTGTGATCATTATCGTCGCCCTGGCTTTTGGTCCTCTAATAGGTGAATGGATTGGCATTGAAAATTATCTTGAAAGACTGGGTAATTATCTTGAAACCAAATTTTCAAAGAAAACCTCCAGTTTTTCAGCCGGATTTGTAACTGCCTCACTTATGTATTGTGTAGGCTCCATGGCCATTGTAGGCGCCCTTGAAAGTGGTCTTACCGGAAACCATGCCACCTTGTTTGCCAAGGCCACCCTTGACGGCATTGTTGGAATAATTTTAAGTTCATCCCTTGGCATCGGTGTCCTTTTCGCTTCCATCCCCGTGTTATTGTATCAAGGCTCCATCACTTTGATGGCAGGGCTTTTAAAACCCTTGCTTGTTCCCGCTGTCATCAGCCAGATGTCTGCAATCGGTGGGCTTTTGATTGTTGCATTAGGCTTAAATATGATAAGGGAAAAAAAGCTTAAAGTAGGGAATATGCTACCTGCTATTTTTATTCCTTTTATTTATTTTTTCATTAAAAGTCAGTTTTAAAATGAAAAATATCACACTTTATATAATTACAGTTATTGTCTGGGGTTCAACCTGGCTTGCCATTAAATATCAATTGGGTTCTGTAGACCCAATGGTATCTGTTGTCTACAGGTTTGGACTTGCAGCAGCCCTGCTTATGTTTTTTTGTTATGTCAAAGGCCTGAATCTTAAGTTTGCTTTAAAAGATCATTTGTTTATGGCACTTTTGGGATTCTTGCTGTTTTCTGTTAACTATTGGCTTGTTTATGTGGCAGAATTATATTTGACAAGCGGTCTTGTAGCCGTTTTGTTCTCTTCAATTGTATTTATGAATATTGCCAATGGATCTATTTTTCTTGGTACTGCAGTTGAAAAAAAAATGGTAGCTGGAGCAGTCCTGGGTATTATCGGTATTATCATGATTTTTATGCCTGAAATAAAGGCTTTTGATTTGTCCGACAAAGGGGTGTTTGGAATTTCTATAGGGTTTGTGAGCGTTCTTCTGGCCTCTTTTGGTAATATCACCTCTGCCAGAAATACAAAAAATAATATTCCAGTAATTCAGGCAAATGCTTATGGAATGATATATGGAACCATTCTTATGGCAGTGATCGCCATATTCCTAGGAAAAGAGTTTTCTTTTGTGAATTCTATCCCATATGTTGGTTCTTTATTTTATTTGTCTATTTTTGGATCCATCATTGCATTTGGCAGTTATTTGACCCTTATCGGTTCTCTGGGTGCGGACAAAGCATCTTACGCCATTATGCTGGTTCCTGTGGTGGCCTTGGTTCTGTCATCCTTTTTTGAAGGGTATGCCTGGAATCTTTCAGCAGTTCTTGGCATGATTCTAGTCGTTGGCGGTAATTTTCTGGCCTTGAGTAAAAGACGGCCGTCTTCTGTCTGAACCCTTAATTTATTGTCATTACAGGTTGCATATCCCAATTAATATGTGATAATTAGATTTGTTATGAAACAGTATTTATTAGATGGGTTGCGGTTGGCGGATTATCAAAAATTAAAAGCTTATCTAGATAAATATTTAGAATCGTCTCCTCTGGATGGGATTTATTGGCTTGAACTGGACACAGAGTTGCTAACACCCATTCAAAAAAAGCATGAAGGGTGTCATCCCCAAGTCTTTGCCTGGATACTGGAAGAAACTTATTTGTCTTGTGAATTTCTGGTAAGAGTTAAAAAAAATATAAAATGCGATTGTATGGACTATGCAACAAAGGAGCAGCGTGACTGGATTATTGATCAGGCAGATTCAATTTTTGAAAAACTTGGTATTTGTATCTAATTTCATTGCAGGGAATGCAAATGCTTAAAATTATTCCTTTGGGTGGCCTTGGCGAAATCGGCCTGAATATGATGGTGATTGAATATGGCGAGGTCATGTTTATCATTGATGCAGGACTTATGTTTCCTGAAAAATACATGCTTGGTGTAGATATC
>Ga0307989_1000431_pt1 | contig 27721 bp, 26 predicted proteins | sample EllFjometagen185_FD_203164 | JGI IMG/M metagenome (GOLD analysis project Ga0307989, IMG submission 203164) | Marine microbial communities from Ellis Fjord, Antarctic Ocean - #185 | ecosystem: Environmental > Aquatic > Marine > Unclassified | place: Southern Ocean | collected 2014-10-08 | reverse complement strand
GTCCCTGTTACAATGTTCTTGACCCATGGTGTTCTCCTTTGCACTATTTTGTTGTTGTTACAAACATTGTACATTAAGAGCCATCCTGGGTCTTTTATTTTGGGACATTTAATTTTTCAATCTACCTAATACCCGTTCAGATACTGAGGGAGTACTTTGATAAAGAAAACAAAATATACTGTCAAGAAAATTAGCATCACTCAGCCTAAGTTAAATTGCATAAAAGGTATTAAGTACATTGCATAAATGGGAATACATGCATTGCATAAATGGGAATACATGCATTGCATAAATGGGAATACATGCATTGCAAAATTGGTAATGAAATATTGACGGAATTAGGAATTGATGTATAATACATAGTGTGACAGGAGGTTTTGTTAATGTATTTACCGCGAATAATTGAAAAAACGATTAAAAAAAAGCTCTCATATATTGGCGCAGTTCAAATTGAAGGCCCGAAATGGTGCGGAAAATCTACAACAGCGTCTTTATTTGCAAAAACAATTGTTAAACTTCAGAACCCAATCGTTTTTAATCTGTATAAGGTTTATGCTACAACAAGTAAAATTGATTTACTATATGGCGAAAAACCGATCCTGTATGATGAATGGCAGAAGATACCGGAATTATGGGATTTCATCAGACTCGACATTGATGATAGTCCAGGTAAACCCGGGCTTTATCTATTAACCGGATCTGCAAAACCAATTGAAGACAGTTTAAGGCATTCAGGAACAGGTAGGATTGCGAAAATCAAGATGAGGCCTATGTCTTTGTTTGAATCAAACGATTCTTCAGGAGAAGTATCACTTAATGAGCTTTTCAACAATCCCGATTATCATATTATAGGTGAATCAAAATTAACAATATCTGAACAGGTTGAATTGGTGTGTCGTGGAGGATGGCCTGGATTGGTTCATTTGCCAATGTCAGAAACTGCTAACTATATAAGGGATTATTTTGAAGGACTTGTTAGTGCGGACATTACGGATATAGATGGTATTAAGAGAAATTCCAATAGGGCTAAAGCGATTTTGAGATCTTATGCCAGAGGCATTTCCACCTTAACAGATTATCAGACAATGGTTAGGGATTTGGAGAATTTAGGAGAAGGTACAGATATAAAAACATTGAGTTCATATATCAACGCTTTTGAAAAAATATTCATCATCGAAAATGTTGAAGCCTGGAATCCAAAGTTAAGAAGTGCAAGCAAAATCAGAACAAAGGCAAAAAAGCAATTCGTAGACCCTTCGATTGCAGCAGTTGCATTAGGGGCAACTGCAAAGGAATTGTCGACAGATATGGAAACATTTGGGTTTTTCTTTGAGTCTATGGTTACTCGTGATTTAAGGGTTTATCTAGAGATGTTAAAAGGTGAGGTTTTTCATTATCGTGACAATACTGGTTTAGAAGTAGACTGTATATTGAAATTAGATGATGGAAGATGGGCAGCTGTAGAAGTGAAAGTTGGTGGGAACAAGTTAGATGAAGCTGCGGCTAATTTGTTGAAATTAAGGGATCGTGTAGATATAGAATATATGAGTAAGCCCAGCTTCTTAATGGTGGTTTATGGAGGGCAGCGGGCGTATAGAAGACAGGATGGTGTTTTTGTAGTACCTGTTGGATGCTTAAAATACTGAAAACAGCGGGTTTTAACCTTGCAAGGTCATTACGAAGACTAAAAAAAGCCCGATGTGGCAACAAAAAGTTTGCGAGTCCTGATAATATGGAGAATGTGAGTAATGTGAATACTATGTACCACATCATCTCAAAAAAAGTTTAAGTTACAAGTTACTATATAGAGTGGGAGTAAATGAGAATTATTATGATGAATAATCTAATTGCAAAACTAAAAAGATATCCGGTCTTAGCCGGTACTGCAAAAAAAGAAGCACTCGAAGAAATGTTGCTTCATACTAATGCTGAAATGCGGATTTATGAAGAAATTGATGGTGAAAATCAACGTGCGAGCTTACGTTTTTTGGTAGATGCCTGTAAAAAGAAAAGGCACAGAGAAGCAATTGCACCACTGGTTATAAGAGACGTGGACAAACTGCTTACTTTACAGGACAACAAAGCGCGAAAAGTCGCTTGTATGCTGATTGGCATTTGTGCACCAAACGAATGCGCACAAAAGCTGTTGGCTGCTTTAGAAATAGAAAAAACACGTTTTGTAAAACCATCCATTATTCTTGCGCTTGGGAATTCGGACAATCCTGAAATATACTTGAAAAACTATGTTGTGGAGCCAGGAGAAATAAAACATGTAGAGGCAGAAACTGATGCGCTTAAAAAGGCACTGGCAAAATCGTTGCCTATACCCAAAAACGTAAAAGTCATATTGCCAGAAACGGTGACGGTGACATCTTTTAAGCTAAGTGCGTTGATAACAGAATTGAAGGAAAAGAAAATTTCCTATGATAGAGTTGGTCATAATGGCTTTAATGTCAAAACTGCTGAGTTAGAAAAGCTAAGATGCTATGACGAAGCATTGTACTATATCGGTACGACGCAAGATTTTCCAAAAGCTGCAAGTGTTCTTGATTCTTTTGGATGCGGTGGTCTAGTCTATCGTATAGAAGCCGGTAAGCTGCCCATTGCTCAACGGAGTGACACTATAAAAAAAATCTCACATGGTATGTTTGCTTATGGCTACACAGATAATCCGTCCTCATATTCGTTTGAGATTCGACCAATGCCCGACCATAAATTGTTTGCTGTTTTTAAAGAGAAATCTCGATTTCCCTATCGTGTTGCAACAATTTCAGCAAGTATCAATCCCGTGACAGCAGCATGCGTGATGCAAATTTGCAAGCCATACATGAAGGAAAATGCAGAGGTGCTGGATCCATTTTGCGGCAGCGCCACTATGCTGATAGAGCGTGGGATAATAAAACCGGTGAAAAGCTTGGTCGGAGTTGACATTTCAGTTGATGCGATAGAAGCTGCACGTTCAAACAGGGAAGCGAGTGGTCAGCAAATTACGTTCCTCAGAAGCGATATCGTGAACTACAACACATCAAAGTTTGATGAGATTGTATCCAACATGCCCTTTAGAAATCGAGTGTCCGATTACGAGTCCGACATCAGATTGTATAACCTTTTTGTTAAACGTCTTGGAACGTTATTAAAACACGACGGCATTGCATTTCTATATACACAGGAGAAAAAACTTTTAAGAAACGAAATAATACGAAATGATCTCTTTAGAATAGTCAAAGAGGAGATTTTTGATTCCGGTGGAATTTTTCCGACGTTATTTATTATTGAAAGAAAATAATTCTATGAGTGGACTTATTAATTTAGGCGAACTACTTTATTATCACCAATGTTGCATACGTAATCTCTTTAAATAATGTTGCCATACCTAGCCAAAAATACAGCAATTACTTCATCTAACACTGGCTTTACAGCTTCTTTATTAATACCGTCTGTAAAAAGCACAGGCCATGTTATAGCTCCTATTACTAAAGCGTAAAATATTCTAGCAGACATAAATAAGTTATCTGTTTTGATTCTTCCATCATTTTCGGCTTCTTTTAACCATTCAATTAGCATGTCATAGACTGATGGAGAGTTGGCAACTGTTTTTTTTTGATATTCAAGGTCCTTTAAAAATGTTAGCGTCAAGAATCGTGATAGCTCTAATCGCCGTGGAGAGTCAATGAGAAATATTTCAGATTCAGCAAATGAAAGTAACTGTTCCTCCAATGTTTTTTCTCTATCATATTTTATAGTCTGTAAATTCTGTCGCTGTGCTAAGAGATTATCTACAATTACTTCGAATAAATTTTCCTTGCTGTTGAAGTGGTTATATACTGTTCGCTTTGAAACACCGGCTTTCGCTGCGATCTTATCCATGCTTGCTAGTTCAAATCCCATGCTTAAAAATATATCCTCTGCTCCACTAATTATTACGGCTCTTTTTTTACTTTTATCGCGTTCTTTAGATTGTGTCATACAGAAATCTCCTTTTGCTTTATTTAAACTACACCGTATAGTGTAAAAACTATTGACATGTCACTAATTACACTATACAGTATAATTAATTATTAACTAAAAAACAACAAATTTCTTTGGAGGCATAATGGAAACAGTAAAAATCAAAAACGGACTATTTAAATTTCTGGGCATTACACTTTTCACTCAGGCGGTAACAGCACTCATAGGTGGGTTAATGTTTCAAGGGCTTTTTGAGTCAAGTATAATTAATGATGTAACCATGAAAACTATCGCAAACAGCACAGGGACTGCGTATGCTAGTATACTTTTGCAAATGATAACCGCAGTTGTAATCATTATGCTTGGTGTTGCAATGTATCAAGCAGCAGGGTATAAAAACAAAACAATGGCAATAACCGCCCTTAGCCTATATATATTTGAGGCAGTTATGCTTGTGGTAAGTCAGGTATTTGTTTTCGGTTTAGTGGAAGTCAGCAATCTGTATTTAATAAGCCCCGATACTAATCTTTTTGCAATAGGGCAAATACTGCTGTCATGCAAAGAGTTCGCCGGGAAGATGGCTATGATACCATTCGGTATCGGTGCAATACTTTTCTACTATCTGCTATTAAAAGCTAAAATACTCCCGAAATGGTTGGGACTATACGGCATTATTACTGTGCCTTTGATACTGATATTTGTGCCGTTTATGGCGTTTGGTGTAGATGTACCGTTTTTTATGCTTGTCCCGTATGTACCGTTCGAGTTTTTTGCAGGCCTTTACATACTGATAAGATACCGAAACAAAAAAAATGAGAAATTATAGAGCATTAGTTTTTTAGAGAGTGACACTATTTTGATACCAAAAACTGCCTTCCCCTTAAATAATAAGCATAATAAAGCTAAAAAACGACATAAAACCCACAAAAAACAAACATAAAAGTTTAGTATATGAATATAAGAGTTAAGTGGGAATAACATTATATAAATAATACATACAATATGCACAAAAGTTTCATATAATAATTGACAAGCAGTGCTAAAAGAGATAAATTTAAATAGGAAATGTTTATATTGCAGCGGCGTAATTTAACGAGAAAATTTGCGTCGTTTTGCAAATTACATCTTTTGTATGGTAGCTTAAGTCATATAAGAAGTTGGGGGACTTCGCAATTCCTAAGGCAATTTACAGAATTTCATATTTAGACTTGATTTGTTTTCACTGAAAGTGGAGCTGTATATTGCGACTGATACTTGCCGAATGTATCTATTTGCTTGATTATTTAGCTTAAATGGAGAACGGAAATATCAGATTTAATAAGAGTGCATAATTTGCATATATAAAATTACAGAAAAATATTGGAGGGTAAGAAATGAAAAAATTAATCGCATTGCTACTTGTACTGTCACTTGTATTTGCTATGACAGCTTGTGGCACAGGTACTACCGATGAATCAGGGGATGTCAAGATTGGTGTAATACTGGTTCATGACGAAAACACCGGTTATGACTTTGCTCACATCGAGGGAATAAAAGCAGCAACAAAAGCAGCTGGATTTTCCGATGATCAGATCATTTGGAAATATAATATTTCTGAAGATGAAAATTGTTATGATACTGCTACTGACCTAGTTGAGCAGGGTTGTACCTATATTTTCTCTGATAGTTATGGACACCAGAGTTATATGCAGCAGGCTGCAAGTGAAAACGAAGCGGTGACATTTGTCTCTATGACTGGTGACCAGGCTGCACTTTCAGGATTAGCCAATTTTAAAAATGCTTTCAACTATACTTTTGAATCCCGTTTTGTATCGGGAGTTGTAGCAGGCATGAAACTTGCTGAACTCAAAGCAGACGGCAAAGTAGCTGACTCTAATATGGATGCTGATGGTAACATTAAAATAGGTTATGTTGGAGCTTACCCATATGCTGAAGTTGTTTCTGGATATACAGGTTTCTATCTTGGTGTTAAATCAATAGTAGACAACGTTGCCATGGATGTATCTTATACTAACTCATGGTATGATCCTACAGCAGAAGCAGAAGCAGCAAATGCTCTTGTTTCTTCGGGTTGTATTATACTTAGTCAACATGCGGACTCAACCGGTGCTCCTTCTGCCTGTGAAGCGCTTCTTTCTGGGGGAACAACAGTTTACTGTGTTGGTTATAATGTAGATATGCTTACAGTTGCACCTACATCAGCACTTACAAGTTGTCAGAACGACTGGGGTGTTTATTACACATATGCATTCAATAACATTAAAAATGGTACAGAAATTATGACTGACTGGGCTAAAGGTTATTCTGATGGTGCTGTTATGATATCTGCTCTTGGAGATAGTGTTGCTGATGGAACTGCTGCAAAAGTAGCTGAAATAGAAGCTGCTCTTAAAGGTGGAACTCTTAACATTTTTGATACATCTAAATTTACTGTAGGCGGAGAAACTATTACAAGTTATCTTGCAATAGATACAGATGGCGACTGGGCCGGCGACACCGGTGAAGCTATTTCTAATGGTGTTTTCAACGAATCAACTCTACGTAGTGCACCATACTTTGGTTTACGCATAGACGGAATTACAGAACTTAACTAAATAATAATTAATTAGAAAGAGCCGCCTGTAAAAAGGTGGCCTTTCTTTAATTTTAAGGAGACCATCTACTATGCCAAGTTTAAAAAAGGCAATATGCATGCAGGATATTACAAAAACTTTCGGTTCAGTTGTAGCAAATGACCAGGTATGTCTTGATATAAACACAAATGAAATTCTTGCATTGCTAGGAGAAAATGGTAGCGGAAAGACGACACTTATGAACGTACTTTCAGGTATCTATTTTCCTGACTCAGGACATGTATTAGTAGACGGTAAGGAAGTCACAATCCGAAGTCCCAAGGACGCTTATAATCTTGGAATTGGCATGATTCATCAGCACTTTAAGCTAGTGGATGTGCTGACTGTAGCAGAGAACATTATCCTTGGTATGCCGGGAAAAGGCAGACTCGATATGAAAGTCGTCAACAAAAAGATACGCAAAATTAGCACAATGTACGGCTTTGATATCGATCCCGAACAAAAAATTTATAGTATGACTGTTTCTCAAAAGCAAACGGTAGAGATTGTAAAAGTGCTTTACCGGGGAGCAGAGATATTGATACTTGATGAACCCACCGCTGTTTTGACTCCGCAGGAAACGGAGAAACTTTTCAAGGTTTTACGTAATATGCGTAATGATGGTAAAGCTATTGTCATAATTACACATAAGCTGCGTGAGGTTGAAGAGATATCAGATCGTGTCGAAGTACTGCATCGAGGCAAACACGTTGGTGGAATGATGACAAAAGATACTAATGCTTCGGAAATGACCAATATGATGGTTGGGCGTTCAATTTCTCTTAATATTGAGCGGCCGGAACCGAAAGATCCGAAACCACGTATCATGGTTAAAGGTCTAACGGTTAAGGATAAGGATGGAATAGCCAAGCTTACAGATGTTTCATTTACAGCGAATTCTGGTGAAGTACTGGGTATTGCAGGTATTTCAAACAGCGGACAAAAAGAGTTGCTGGAATCTATTGTGGGTTTGCAGCCTTTTGAATCCGGTGACATTTTATATATCGACCCCAAAACAGGTGAGGAAATAAATCTTGGCAATAAGGGTTCGCGCGAAATTTCCTCTTTGGGGGTTATGTTATCTTTTGTGCCCGAAGATAGGCTCGGAATGGGCCTTGTTGGAAATATGGATTTGACAAATAATATGATGCTCCGTTCGTTTCGCAGAGGGAAGTCCGTTTTTACTGACAGAAAAGCGCCCCGACGTTTGGCACATCAGGTAGTGAAAAAACTGCAGGTGAATACACCAGGTCTTACTACTCCGGTTCGCAGACTTTCCGGAGGTAATGTTCAAAAGGTATTAGTCGGGCGTGAGATTTCATCTTCGCCGACCGTACTGATGACGGCCTATGCTGTACGAGGGCTGGATATTAACTCATCCTATACCATATACGATCTTATTAATGAGCAAAAACAAATGGGTGTTGCTGTAATATTTGTTGGTGAGGATCTAGATGTTCTGCTGGAGTTATGTGATCAAATTCTTGTTCTTTGCAGTGGAAAGGTCAGTGGAATTATTCCGGGTAAAGGTGCGGATAAGCATGAGGTTGGGATGATGATGACAAAACTTAAAAAGGAGAATAAGCATGAACCTGTCAAATAGAGCCCCTATCGTGCGTATTGTAAGGCGCGAATCAATATTGAACTGGCATGGTTGGCTTATCCGTTTTGTCGGTTTGTTTCTTGCACTGATAGTCAGTGCTATAGTTATATACTCTGTTGTTCGCCTTAATCCAATAAAAATTTATGCAGCTATGTTTGAGGGTAACTTTGGTTCGGTTAATCGTATGTGGGTTACGCTGCGTGATATGATGATGCTGTTGTGTATAGGCCTCGGTCTTGCACCTGCTTTTAAAATGCGCTTTTGGAATATCGGTGCTGAAGGGCAGATTCTTGCCGGCGGAATAGCGGCTGCGGCTGTTATGATTTATTTCGGTAATTCGCTACCTACATGGATGCTATTAAGCATATCACTTGTTGCAAGTTGTTTAGCAGGTGCTATATGGGGTGGGATACCAGCTGTTTTTAAAGCGCGATTTGGAACGAATGAAGTATTGTTTACTCTGATGATGAACTATGTTGCAATCCAGTTAACCTCGTATTTCGTTGCAGTATGGGAAAATCCTTTCGGTTCAAATACGGTTGGAATTATCAACCAACAGACAAAAGCAGGCTGGTTTCCTGCAATATTAGACCAGAAATATTTACTAAATATAATTATTGTTATGACTCTTACAGTTTTAATGTATATTTATCTGAGGTATTCCAAACAGGGATATGAGATTTCAGTAGTGGGAGAGTCCGAAAGAACAGCCCGATATATAGGGATTAATGTTAACAATACTATAATTCGTACCATGATGATATCAGGTGCAATCTGTGGGCTGGCAGGCTATATCGCAGTTGCAGGCGCGTCTCATACAATTTCAACAAACACTGCCGGCGGCAGCGGTTTTACTGCAATCATCGTGGCCTGGCTTGCAAAGTTCAATCCGTTTGTGATGATTTTTGTTGCAGCATTACTGGTTTTTATGGAAAAAGGTTCAATACAAATCGCTTCTCAGTTTAACTTGAATGATTACGTGTCTCAGATGATTACGGGAATTATTTTATTTTTTATTCTTGGCAGCGAGTTCTTTACTCAATATCGTTTGATTTTCCGTAGTGGAAAGGAAGTGAACTAATATGGCTCAAATTTTATCCTTACTACAAGCTGCTTTGGTTTTTGGCACAGTTATACTCTTTGGAGCAATTGGTGAAATTTTAACAGAAAAATCCGGAAATCTGAATCTTGGAGTTCCGGGCATTATGTATATTGGTGCAATTGCTGGTCTTGCAGGTGCTTTTTGGTACGAGACTAACGTTGTGACACCCCTTCCTTGGCTGGGGCTTCTCATTTCTTTAGTATGTGCGTTAGCAGCATCTATTCTAGCTGGCTTTATTTATAGTTTTCTGACTATCACACTTCGAGCAAACCAGAATGTTACAGGTTTGACACTAACCATATTCGGCGCTGGGGTAGCTAATTTTTTCGGAGGAGCGATGAATAAAATGGCCGGCGGAGTTGGTCAGATTTCTGTTGCTACAACGAGTGGTGCTTTTCGTGCCAGTCTTCCGTTTTTATCGGACGTGGATGTCTTTTCCGCACTTGGATTTATGGTCTATCTTGCAATAGCACTGGCTTTTATTACCAGCTGGTTTTTAAGAAGAACACGCAAGGGACTCTCTCTTCGTGCGGTAGGTGAAAATCCGGCAACGGCGGATGCTGCCGGTATAAGCGTAGGAAAATATAAATACCTGTCAACCTGCATTGGAGCAGCAATAACCGGTTTAGGTGGACTGTACTACGCCATGGACTATATTAAGGGAACATGGGCTAATGACGGTGGTATCGAAAAACTTGGTTGGCTTGCAGTAGCACTGGTTATTTTTTCCCGATGGAAGCCTAAACATGCAATCTGGGGTTCATATCTCTTTGGAACACTGTTTTGGTTGTATTTCTATATTGGAGGACTTACCCGATCTTCACAGGAGCTTTTCAAAATGTTGCCCTATGTAGTAACAATTATCGTATTAATTGTTGTTTCGATGCGCAGAAAGCGCGAAAACCAACCTCCGGAAAGCCTTGGATTGCCATATTTTCGTGAAGACAGATAATTTAGTATAAGACAGTCCATATTTTATTGATTTTAAAAAAAAGAACAAAATAAAACCGAGTCCTTTGTAAATTATAAAGGGGTCGGTTTTTTGTTTGAAGTAAAGTGTAATGTTAAAAAAGTTTATCCGCAGATAAAGTTAAAACGAAGAAAAGACTTTATTCGCGAAACTTAACCGTATAGTTCTCCATGCTGTCTATAATAGCCAGGCTCTGTAAGTTGTATCCAGCCTCACGGAGTTTATCTCCTCCACCTTGGAATCCTTTTTCGATGACGATACCAATGCCCGCTACAGTAGCACCAGCCTGTCTGCTTATGTCCAACAAACCTTGCTGAGCTTTTCCGGTTGCTAGAAAATCGTCTATTATAAGTATCCGGTCATCAGACGTCAGATAGCGTTTTTCAAGAATGACAGTGTAATCCTTGCCACGGGTGAAACTGGTAACAGTGGTCTCGTAAACTGCTCCATCAATGTTTTTGCTTTCGGATTTTTTGGCAAATACAACCGGAACATTGAAGTGCATTGCTGCAAAACAGGCAATAGCAATCCCACTGGCTTCAATAGTAATAATTTTAGTAATTTTCTCGCCTTCAAACAGAGACTTGAACTCTTTGCCAATTTCATTAAGAAGATTAATATCAATTTGATGATTTAAAAAACCATCTACCTTAATAATCTGGTTATCCTTGATTCGTCCATCTTTGAGAATGCGTTTTTTTAATAGTTCCATTGAAAAATCTCCATCTGTTGCTAAATATAAAATTAGTTATTTTATCCATTATAACCACACTGTTCGAGTTTGGGAATAACAAATGTTAAAAAAGTTCGAAAAAGATACGGAAGGTAATCCGAAAATTTAAGAGTATTTCATCTCTACTAAAGTACTGTCTTTATTTTTTAATAAAATTATGATTTTACTAGCTAAGATTAGTATGTATAATATAGATAAAATTACAGAGATATATATATTGGAGTTAATTAAGAATGCCGAAGAAAAAAGGAAAATTCAATCGAAAAAAGATCCCTATATGGGTAATGATAATGTCAATGGTTGTTATCATGTTAAGTGCATATGTATTGATTGAGCCATACTGGTTGGTAAATACAGAGTATGATATTTATGACTCTCAGATTCCGGAAGAATTCGATGGATATAAAATAGTTTTTGTTTCAGATATACATCACGGACCATTTTTTTCGTATGAGAGAGTTGAAAATCTGAGAGATAAAATTAATGCATTTGATGCTGATTTAGTTCTACTAGGCGGAGACTATGTTCACCGTGGGCCGCTATATGTTCCTGCAGTTTTTGTTGGATTGACAGGGATATCCGGAAAATATGGCGTGTTTGGAGTGCTGGGTAATCATGACCATTGGGATGGTGAACAGGCTACCAGGGATGGTTTTGTGCGAGCAGGTATAACTGACATTGAAAATAGACGTGTAGTTATTGAAAAAGGTGATGCGTTAATTCATGTGTCCGGAGTTGGAGACTTCGACGAGGGTACACAGGAATATCAAAGAGATGAGGATGTCTACAGCATATTAGTCTCGCATAATCCGGATTATGCGGCAAAGCTGTCAGATGACAAACCAAACCTCATGCTTAGCGGGCACACTCATGGAGGACAGATAACATTCTTTGGATTGTGGGCACCTATTGTTCCCTCTAAATACGGTAATAAGTTCCGATATGGGGAAATTGACTATAACGACATTAAAATGATAGTAACAAGTGGAGTAGGGACGATAACACCTCCGGTAAGGTTCTTTGCACGACCGGAAATTATTGTTGTGACTTTGCATAGTGGGGAGGGACAATGAAAGTAAATTATCATTATCACAGCGGTGTATCCGTAGAAGTCGGTAAGGACTTGTTTATATTTGATTATTATAAACAGGGTTTTGATACCAGGGCTCTTGAGTTATTCGAAAATGTATATGTATTTGTTTCACATAATCACGGGGACCATTTTGATGAAGTAATTCTGGGGTGGTCTAAAATTAAATCGGATATACAATATATTTTTTCTGATGATGTTAAGATCGATAAAAAATATTCTAATATGTTTTTCATGAAGGCAGGGGAGAAACTGGAAATTAATGAAATAAATGTTTCTACGCTTGATTCAACTGACGAAGGTGTTGCGTTTTTTGTTAAAACACAATATGGGAACATATTTCATTCTGGTGATCTTAACTGGTGGCACTGGGAAGGAGAACCGGAAGATTATAATTTGGGTATGGAGCAAAAGTTTAAAAATGAAATAAATAAACTTTCAAAAGAAAAAATAGATGTAGCATTTATACCGGTAGATAAGCGTCTTGAAAGCGCAATGTACTATTCAATTGATTACCTTATGACGACACTCAATGTGAAAAAGGTATGCCCGATACATTTTTCGGGTGATGAAATATATTTAAAAAAAGTGAAAGAAGACCTGTCTGACAGGGAATACTATAATAAAATAGATTTTTATAAGGAGCAGATATGAAATTTACATTCAACCATAATAATATAAACGTATTTGATTTAGAAAAGAGCATTGCTTTCTATAAAGAGAATCTGGGACTTGAAGAAGTGCGGCGTAAAAGTGCATCCGATGGTAGCTTCACCTTGGTTTTTTTGGGAGATGGAGAAACAGGTCATAAACTTGAGTTAACCTGGCTCCGTGATTGGGAGAAACCATATAATCTTGGTGATAATGAGATCCATCTTGCTTTCAAAGTGGATGACTATAAATCCGCTCACGCCTTCCATAAAGAACAGGGCGTAATTTGCTATGAAAATGAAAAAATGGGCATCTATTTCATATTAGATCCCGACGGTTACTGGGTCGAAATTATCCCAACCCGTTGAATATAAGTGCCCAAGGTATCGAAGGATATCTCGGACGGGATTTAAGGTTTTGGTTGGTTTTGTTTATGTATATTATTAAAACTCATTAATAGGGACTTGAATTGGGTATAAGGTTAGCATAGAATAGAATAAAGGTGGGAAGTCATATGAAATTAATAAAAGGTAATTATTCATACATCTATCCCAACCCGGTGTTTTCTCAGAATTATACCGGGAGTTTTTCATATGTAAAAATAGAAATTTAATTCGAGCAACGGGAATTTAATAGTAAATCCGGGCTCGCAAGAGCCCTTTTTATTTATTGGGAGAAGGAAAAATATAATGATTATTGTATTAAAACCAAGAGTTCAGGAAGCTAAAATACAGAAGCTTATAAAAGAAATTGAAGGCATAGGCCTTAGGGTAGATCTTTCGAGAGGTGCCGAACAGACGATATTGGGATTAATCGGCGATACTCTCAGTGTAAATGTAGTTCGGTTTGAAAAAAATGAAATAGTTGCCAAGGTCATGAGAGTACAGGAACCATATAAGAAGGTTAACAGGCTGTTTAAACCTGATGGAACAATTATTTCAGTTGCCGGTCATGAAGTCGGAGGCAATAAACTTGCAGTTATAGCGGGGCCGTGCTCAGTTGAAAGTGAAGAGCAGGTTATCAGTATTGCTCGAGATGTTAAAAAATCAGGAGCAGGTTTTCTCAGAGGTGGCGCATTTAAACCACGTACATCGCCATACAGTTTTCAAGGGCTTGGTGAAGAAGGTCTTGATATGTTGATACTTGCAAAAAAGGAAACGGGGATGCCTATTGTTTCTGAAATTATGGACACAAATGTACTTGATAAATTTGTAGACAATGTAGATATTATTCAGGTTGGAGCCAGAAATATGCAGAATTACAGCTTGTTAAGAGAATTGGGGAAGATAAAGACTCCTATACTGCTTAAAAAAGGCTTTGCATCAACCATTGAAGAGTGGCTTATGGCTGCTGAATATGTAATGAATGAAGGCAATGAAAATATAATTCTCTGTGAGAGGGGAATGAGAACATTTGAGACTTTCACCAGAAATACCATGGACATATGTGCAGTTCCAATTGTAAAAAGGCTCAGTCATCTGCCTGTTATATCAGATCCTAGTCATGGAACAGGAGTATCATGGCTTGTAGAGCCTGCAGCAAAAGCTTCCGTATCTCTTGGTGCAGACGGGCTGATGGTTGAAGTTCATAACTGTCCTGAAGAAGCACTCTGTGATGGTGAGCAAGCTCTGACACCTGAAATGTTTGAAGATTTAATGAAAAAACTACGGCCTCTAGCAGCCCTCGAAGGTCGAACTATTTAAAAAGTGGAACGATTGCGGAGGGATGATGTTCCAAAAATGAAGAAAAGTGGAACGATTGCGGAGGGATGATGTTCCAATGGAGGTGGATTTATGAAGATTGTGGTGTTGGATGGATATGTGTTGAATCCCGGTGATATGTCTTGGACTGGTTTTGACAAGTTTGGTGAAGTAATAGTTTATGACCGCACACCAAAAGATAAAATTATTGAAAGAATCCAAGATGCGGAAGCTGTTTTAACAAATAAAACGTCTCTTCGCAGGGAAATGTTTGATAAGCTTAATAAATTGAAATATATAGGGGTTTTAGCAACAGGATTCAATGTTATTGACATCAATGCTGCAACAGAGAATGGAATATCAGTAACTAATATCCCCGGTTATAGTACAGATGCGGTTGCTCAAATGGTTATGGCTCTTACTCTTGAGCTTTGTCACCATGCAGGAGATCATAGTAGGGAAGTAAAAGCAGGAGCATGGAGTGAAAGTGTAGATTTTGCATTCTGGAATTACCCTTTAGTTGAATTGAAAAATAAGACTATGGGAATAATTGGTTTCGGACAGATTGGCAGAGCAGTAGCTTTACTTGCCAGAGCTTTTGGAATGAACATCATTTACAACAGTAGAACACCAAAAGAATATGCCAACGAAACAGGTGCTATATATACTGACCTAAACTCTTTATTCGAGCAGTCTGATGTAATTTCATTGAACAGTCCTTTAACCGATGAAACCAGAAATCTTATAAACAGAGAAACGCTTGCTAAAATGAAAAAATCAGCATTTCTTATAAATACTGCCAGAGGACCGATTATAAACGAAGAAGATCTTGCTAATGCACTTAACTCGGATGTTATTGCCGGTGCAGCAGTTGATGTTTTATCAAGAGAACCTGCAGATAAAAATAATCCTTTACTAAGTGCGAAAAATTGCATTATTACCCCGCATATCGCATGGGCAACTAAAGAGGCTCGAGAACGCCTTATGACTATAGCAATTGCAAACATAGAAGCATATATCGACGGGAACCCCCAAAACATTGTTATTTAAGATTTTTAGCAGCTAAAAATGTTTTAATAACATTATAGGTAGTAGCTGTAATGTTTTTGCCAGCGTTTTTAATTGAATCAGCCAATGTCGCAGGACCGGGAGTTATACTGAAAACTGCATCAATTCCTTTTTCACAAACATCCTCATAGCCATCGCCGAGAGATCCGGATATACATATAACCGGTACACCAGCCTTTTTTGCAATTAATGCAATACCAACTGGAACTTTACCAAATGCCGTCTGAGAATCTGTTGAGCCTTCACCTGTGATAACCAAATCTGCATCTTTAACTTTTTCGCCAAACCGACATGCATCAGTAACAATTTCAACACCTTTTGAGAGAGTTGCCCCGGTAAAAGCAACAAGTCCTCCGGCTAAACCTCCGGCAGCACCTGAACCTGGAATATGGTCTATATCAAGGCCTGATATTTCATTTATTACAGAGGCAATATTTCTAAGACCGTCATCAAGCTGTTTTATTTGCCTTTGAGAAGCCCCCTTTTGTGCAGAATATACATATGCAGCACCACGTTTTCCAAATAGTGGATTATCAACATCACAGGCAACTTTAATATTAACTTTTTTTAGCTTTGGATCTAGGGAAGAGTCGTCATAGTACCTAACGTCATTCATAATGCGACCACCATAAGATAGGGGAATTCTGTCTGAATCATAAAAAACGACTCCCAGAGCCTGGGCCATACCCATACCGCAGTCAGTGGTTGCGCTTCCTCCGGCCCCAATAATTATATCAGTGCAACCTTCATCAAGCGCCGCTAAGATTAATTCTCCTGTTCCAAATGTAGTTGTGTTCAGAGGGTTTTGGCGATGCTCGGGAACCAGTTCAAGACCAGATGCCGCAGCCATTTCTATAACAGCAGTTTTCCCATCTGCAAGAATACCGAAAAAAGATTCTATTTCATTACGGAGCGGTCCTGTGGCTTTTCTATAAACATATCTTCCGCCGGCTCCGGTAATCATGGCTGCAACTGTGCCTTCGCCTCCGTCAGCTACAGGAATCTTTAAAATTTCAGGATTAAGAAGTGCTTTAAGCACGCCTTCTTCCATATGAGCAGCAACTTTGACCGCACTCATGCACCCTTTGTATGAGTCCGGGGCAATAATAATTTTCATATAAAACACCACCAATATTAATACTTATATTATACCACCGGAATTATGCTTTGCGGAACCAATAGACTTTCAGTAAAAGAGTTGCTCGTTTACAACTTGGTTCGCGACTTTTTACTCCTGAGCATGACGTTCCTCGGAAGATATACTTCCTGCGGTACGTCATGTGCTTGACAAAAACAGCTTAATGAATATAATTATGTTAATCCAACTGTGATGATGGGAAGAGTAAGCTGGAGTTTTTATTCAGAGATCGGCGACCTTGGCTGTGAGTCCCGTTGAAAAAATCTTGCTGAAAACCACCCCTGAGCAAAGGCGTTGATTACGTTATAATCATTAATGAGATGGCGCATGCGTCAATCAGGGTGGAACCGTGGGAATTATCCCGCCCCTGGATAGTATCCGGGTGGCGGTTTTTTTAAACCCAAAATTTGCAATAACCCCCCGGGGGGTTATTGTAAATTCATATCATCCGAGACGTGAAAGGAGCCGAAAATGATAAATATTACGCTAAAAGATGGAAGTGTAAAAGAGTTTGAAGCGGGTGTGCGACCTATAGATGTGGCAAATGGTATCAGTGAAGGTTTTGCCCGTCAATGTGTTGCTGCTGAAATAAATGGTAGGCTGGCCGGTCTCACAGAGGAAATCAGTGCTGATGCTGAACTTAATTTACTTAAGTTCAATGATGAGGGCGGAGCAGATGTATACAGGCATACTGCAAGTCACATAATGGCAAATGCCATTAAACGCTTATATAAAGGTGCTCAACTTGCTATAGGTCCGGCTATTGAAACTGGATTCTATTACGACTTTGATATAGAAAATACATTTTCCGAAGCTGATTTTGAAAAAATTGAAGCTGAGATGAATAAGATAATCAAGGAAAACAATGAGATTGTCAGGTTTGTTCTACCACGAGATGAAGCGATTGCTTTAATGAAAGAGCTGGATGAGCCATATAAAGTTGAATTGATTGAAGAACTGCCCGAAGGAGAAGAGATATCCTTCTATAAGCAAGGTGATTTTACTGATCTTTGCGCAGGTCCGCATTTGCCGTCAACCGGCAGAGTAAAATCTTTTAAGCTAATGCAGGTAGCCGGAGCTTACTGGCGCGGAAGCGAAAAGAACAAAATGCTGCAAAGAATTTATGGAACAGCATTTGATAATAAAAAAGATCTAAAAAAATATCTTAATTTTTTAGTAGAAGCTGAAAAGCGTGACCACAGGAAACTAGGTAAAGAACTTGAGTTGTTTTCAATCAATGAAGAGATTGGAGCCGGTCTTGTGCTTTGGCATCCAAAGGGAGCTAGAATCAGAAGCTTAGTTGAAGATTTTTGGCGCGAACAGCATTTTAAAAACGGATATGATCTTGTTGGATCACCACATATAGGTAAAGCTCATCTTTGGGAAACCAGCGGACATCTAGGATTTTATGACGAAAATATGTACGCGCCTATGAATGTTGACGAAAATAAATATTACCTAAAACCGATGAACTGCCCGTTCCACATTGCTATTTATAACAGCAAGCTGTACTCATACAGAGACCTTCCATTAAGATGGGCTGAACTTGGTACAGTTTACAGATATGAAAAAAGCGGAGTGCTTCATGGATTATTAAGAGTCAGAGGTTTCACCCAGGATGATGCACACATATTCTGTAGAAAAGACCAGATGCCTGAAGAAATTCAAAAAACTGTAATGTTCTGCATATATATGTTGAAATCTTTTGGATTCGAAAAATTTAAATTGTATCTTGCAACAAAACCAGCTGAGAAATCAGTTGGAGAAAAGCAATTATGGGATGATGCTACAGAAGCTCTGGAAAAAGTTATTATCGAAGAAGGTCTTGAATATGAAGTAGATGAAGGCGGCGGAGCTTTCTATGGGCCTAAAATTGATATAAAAATCAAAGATGCACTTAACCGCGAGTGGCAGTGCTCAACAATTCAGTTTGACTTTAATCTTCCTGAACGTTTTGATATGACATTTGTCAATAATCATGGCGAAAAAGAACGCCCATATGTTATTCATAGAGCGTTGTTAGGTTCTATAGAGCGCTTCTTTGGAGTATTGACTGAGCATTATGAAGGCGCATTTCCAGTATGGCTGGCACCGGTTCAGGCAAAGGTTCTTTCAATTGCAGGAGCTCACAGTGATTATGCATATGAAGTTAAAGAAGCTCTTGAAGCAGCTGGCATTAGGGTTGAAGTAGATATTCGTAACGAAAAACTCGGATATAAAATCCGTGAAGCAAGGAATCAGAGAGTTCCATATATACTTGTCGTAGGAGATAAAGAAATTGAAGACAGGGCAGTGGCAGTTCGAAGTCGAAAAGATGGAGATATCGGGGCTGTAGCACTAGATGACTTCATAACCATGGTAAAAAAAGACAATGATGAAAGGGTGATCTGGTAATATGAATATATACAAAGAGTGGAAGAAAAAGATTGATGACAGCAGTAACAAAACATTTTTTGATGAATACCTTGAGAAGGAAATGAATGCTTATACAGTTATCTTAGAAGAAGGAAAAGGCATCTTAAAAGGGAACTGCGGAGAACTTGCCAAAAAGTATGAGATGGATCCGCCGGTTTTCGGAGGTTTTCTTGATGGTATTAATACTAGCTTAGAAGAACAACTTGAAATAGAGGATTTTACCGAGGAGTCAGAAATCGACAGTAAGATTGATTTTGAGAAACTTCTATATAATATGCATGCTGCAAAGGCGAACTGGCTCTATCTACTTGAAGAGTGGGAAGCTGTACTGCCGATTGAAAAGCGTGAAGAAATTAAAAAGCAATTCAACCGTGATACTACTGCAGTATCCAACAAAGTAGGCCGTAACGAACCCTGCCCATGTGGCTCAGGGAAGAAATATAAGAAGTGTTGCGGGAAATAGAATAAATACATAACAGGTAAAAGCGTCGGAAATTCCGGCGCTTTTTTAATAGAAAATGAGTAGTTCAATAAAAACATATGACAATATATGGTAATATAGTCTCGGAGGCAGAAAAATGTTCTATCCGATAATGTTGGTGCTCATGGTTGCAACGTACGGGATTTATTCATTGCCGGAAGTAAAAGGTCTGATTGGTGAAATTGCTGTGAAATTTGCACTGCTTTTTTTACCTGATGATCAATACATAATAATGAATGACATTTATATTCCTGCATTTGACGGACTTTATACGCAAATAGATCACCTGATTGTTGCGGCCTGCGGAGTTATTGTTATAGAAACCAAGAATTACAGTGGTAAATTGACCGGCAACAGCAGAAAAAAATACTGGATGGCATATAGGGACGGGGAGTACCATAAAGTATATAATCCCATAAGACAAAATTCATATCATATAAAAATGTTAAAAGATAACTGCCCTGGTGTTAAAGATGAAAAAATTTATTCAATTATTTGTCTATCTTTTGGTGTTAAAGCAAATATAGAAACCCGCACGCCTATTATCGGTCCGCTTAGGTTAAGAAAGACCATTATGGCATTTGATAGAAATTCAAGAAAACAACCATCTAAAATTAAAGTTATAGCCAAAATGATTAATGAAATTACAATTGATAAAAAAACTGCGTCAGGAAGACATCGTAAAATGCTGGAATTACGAAAAGAACGTTTTAGAAAAGGTATATGCCCCCGTTGTAATGCAAAACTTTTAAGGAAAAGAGGGGTAAAGGGAGAGTACTTAATATGTTCAAACTATCCGGCATGTAAATTTCGAGCATCAAACGCGGTATAAAAAATGCAAATCAATAAAATTAAAGAGTAAAGTTAAGATAATCAATATAGATGTTAAAAAAGTTAATATTGAGTATTGACTATTTAAAACATCCAGTATATAATGCGAATATAAATTAAAGAGGTGGCAACATGAATAAACATACTATACCCGGAGAATGCCCCGTTTGCGGCGGTGAAGTGAAGATTGACAGTATCAGCTGCACCGAATGCGATATGAAAATGACAGGAACTTTTTATATATCAGGTTTTTCTAAACTCAGTGAAAAACAGCTTGATTTTGTAAAAGCATTTATTAAGTGCAAAGGCAATATCAAAGAAATGGAAAAGGAACTGGGGATTTCATATCCAACAGTAAAAAGCAGACTCGATGAAGTAGCTAATACTCTTGGGTTATCAGTAGAGGCGGAACCAGAAAAAGGAAATGCAGACATACTTGAAAGTATTGATAAAGGTGAACTAAGTATTGAAGAAGCATTAAATATTATAAAAAATAAGAGGTGAAGATATGCAATCAAGAGATGAAGTATTAATGATTTTAAAAATGGTACAGGATGGAAAAATAAGTAATGAGGATGCAGCTAAGCTTATTGAAGCTATAGAGGGAAAGCAGAGTGCGGGGGGAAATAATAATGGTAACCGTAATAAAAATAAGGCAGGAAGTAAAGCCTCCTTTGAAGAAAAAATGGAAAACATGGCGGAAGGACTTGAAAATATGGTCTCTGATGTAGTTGATTCTACCCAGAAGGCTTTTAGAAATTTTCCGGATATAAATTTTGGCAATTGGTTTAATGATGTACAGAAAAGACATTTTTCATATAAAGCAACTGAAGGCATGGCGATTGATATAACGACAAAAAATGGATCAGTTCGTGTCTTTCCGGCAGATGATGATAAAATCAGCACAATATTTAGCATTTCCGTTAAGAAGGATATAGATATAGATAAGGTTATGGAGAGTATCTCGATTGAGCATAACGATAAGAAACTTGCAATTGATGCGTCCGGAGTTGAAGGTGGTGTGAGTCTTGAGATGCGTATACCGGCTATCAATTATGGAGACGTGCAGTTCAAGACTAAAAACGGAAGTCTGAGATGTGGACCGATAAAAGCAGATAACCTTGATCTTGTAACTAAAAACGGCAGTTTGAAGGTTGAAGCAGCTAAGACCCCTACACTAAAAGCAGTAACTAAGAATGGATCAATATCATGTAATTCATGTGAAGCATCTAAAGTAGGGTTAAATACTACAAATGGTTCTATTGGTGTTTATGATTCCAACTGCACACTACTCGACTTAAATACAACAAATGGAAGCATAAAGTGTATTGCGAGTAAGTCAGATAATATTGAGGCATTAACTAGTAATGCATCTATCAGAATGGAAAATTTTGAACCACTGGGTAATAACGGAATAGTGAACCTAAAAACATCAAATGGCAATATTAAAATTCAATTGCCCAAACATACAGGTGTTAAGTTTAATGCTCATGCAGGACGGCACGGCAAGGTAATAGTTGAGCATCCATGTAATATAAACAAAGATATGGAATATGCCGGCGAAACTGAAGGATATGAAAATGCAGAAAAGAAAATGAATATTACTGCAAGAACCAATCTGGGCAGAATTGAAATAACATAATCCTCTGATACAAAGCAGTATATCTATAATCTGAGATACGGTTGAATTGGCGAATCCAATTAAAAATGTAATAGAAATCAATGCCATTGGAAACTTCTGGAGTGTAATTATTTCGAGTGCCTTGATAACTTTGTAAAGAAAGTGAGTAGAATTATGAAAAAGATACTTATACCGTTAATTATATTTATGACAGCCCTTATAGGTTTTGTAACATTTGGTATTTCTCATAGTTATGCCAAGGTCCAGTATAAGAAAGATGTTATGAGTCATGTTATGTCTGTAGGAGTCGAAGGAAATCTAGAGGCTGAGTACCAGGGAAACAGGACAAATGTACTTGGGCAGAATGTACGGCGTATAAACACTGTGCTGACAGTTTCCGAGATGAAAAGAATATATGGAAAGCCTCCCTTGGATGAGGAAAAGGGGGTTTACTTGAGTTTCCCTGACGGGGCTGAGTTTGTCCTTATTGAAGATCCGGATGTAGATGAGGGGGCTTATATCAGGTACTCATATAAGAACAGAGACAAGTGGTTCCGCGTTGAAGGATATGACACAATGATGTGGGCGACAAGGGCGATATCTCCTGAAGGCTTATATACAGAGAATGAGAGTATAACTGAATAATGTAAAGTTCAGAATGTAACATCCACTGTAAGATTGATTCATACCAGTGGATGCATATTAATATGTTTCTGATGATTGGTGTGATTCGCAGGTTTTAGCTGACAGAAGAAATTTGTTTTCAGACAAGGCTTGGTAGACTTTTATTGAACGTCGTGTATGTGGTATACACAAGTGAAATAAAATGTCGCATTAAACGCAGTAAGTCTATCATAATAATTTTAAAAGCCGCTGTGATAAGCTTTATCAAATCCAGTGGCCATCTGAATATTTGCTAAAAAAAATAGATTAGGCTGACGGAAAGAATTTCAATTTAGACGAGGCTAGCAAGGAATTATTCGAAAGACGCGTATGTTGATACGTAATTGAGAAGAAAACCGATGCTAACGAAGTAAGTTATACACATAAAAAAAAGACCAGCCACTATATGATTTTTACATTTTAGTGGCTGCATACTTATATGTGTATAACGTTTAATGGGAATTAATCCGTCAGGGTTATTTTTCGGCCCATGATGTAGCAATCTGCGCCTCAGCTATCAGTGGAACATCCGGCATATATATCTCGCCGGCTTTTTCCATTGTCTGTTTTAAGATTGCAGCAGCTTTTAATGAGTTATCACTTGGAGCTTCAAGTAAAATTTCATCGTGTATAACACCTATAATACGAGCATCAGTTCCATCAAGAGTTTTTACTAGCATTCCAAGAGCTTTTTTAATAATATCTGCGGCACTGCCCTGTACAGGAGTGTTGTAAAGACCTGCGAGCCCGGCATCTTCGCGGTGGAAGTATCTTCGGCCCGTAAGACTTCGTGAAACCCTTGGTGGATTTTTCTTTATTTTATCATGCCAGTTTCGAATACCAACATATGCATTAAAATATCGTTCACGGAAATCTTCAGCTTCTTCTAAAGTCATATCCACATTATATACATCCTGAGAATATGCCTGTAATCCACGTGCTCCCATGGCAAAAATCAATCCAAAATTAACTGCTTTAGCTGATTGACGCTGTCCCTTGGTTATATCTTCAATCGGGGTACCAGTGACAAGAGATGCTGTAAGTTTATGCAAATCACCTCCGGTTCTGTAGGCTTCTATCATTCTCTCGTCCTGAGCAATCTGAGCTGCAACACGAAGTTCAATTTGTGAATAATCGGCAATTATCATGCTGTGTCCAGGAGCAGGAATAAAGCATTTTCTAAAAGAGGAATCTCTTGGAATCTGCTGCATATTAGGGTTGCCACAGCTCATGCGTCCGCTAGAAGCACCAATTTGCCCATAATGAGCATGAATTCTTCCAGTTTTTGTATTAATGGAGGATGGCATTGGCTCAAGGAAACCGCTGAGCTTTTTTGAGGCTTTCCTAAAATCATGCAAATCCTTAATTATTGGCTCATTTTTATATGGGGATAGGGAACGTTTTGAAGTATCCTCAACAGATATACCATTATCGGCAAGAAGGTCAAGAACCTGCTTATTACTATTGAGGTTTATTCCGATTATAGTTGCAGTGCCGAAAAAATCGGGTTGAACAACAGGTTTTTCGGCATAACTTAATAGATTTTTTTCAGCACTATCGTATTCTGATTTTGTTTTTTTAGTTAAAGCAGCCCATTTTTCCATATCCAGCAGAATACCGGAATATTCTATTTCAGCAATCGCCCGGGTACATTCGAATTCGATTTTTGCAATTTCTACTAAATTATTTGACTTAAGAGCAGGAGACATTACGCTCCGTAAATCCAGTAATACCTGGGCATCACGTGCGGCATATTCAATTTGTTCTTTTCTAAGAGCCTTACTAAAATCACTGGTTTGTTCTTCTTTTGGAAGGTCAACGCCCAGAAAAAATTCTGTAAGTGTGCCAAGACCAAGACGCTTTGGTCCTCTTGATGTTCGCAATAAGTGTGCTGCAAGCATGGTATCAAAGATTGGTCCACCTACTACAAATCCTGCAGCTCGAAGGAAATTTAGATCAAATTTGGCATTTTGGAATATTTTCACAGAATCAGAAGCTAAAATCTCAGCCAGTATTTTTAAATCTTCATCATTAACTCTAAAAATATCAATAACTAAAACCGGTTTTTCATGAACAGCAAGCTGAACAAGTCGCAATCTTTCGATGTGTGGGTCAAGACCTGTTGTTTCGCTGTCTACGCCGATGACACTTGCTTTTAGTAAATATTCTCGATGTTCGGTCAATCGACCATCATCCGGCAAATATTTATATGAAATCATAAAAATTCCTTCCTATATACTAATTATATCACTTATTATTATTGCTGATAGTCTTGAATTTTATCTCGATTTCAGCAAGAAAATGGTATAATGATAAAACTTAGAAAATAGATTAGTAAGGAGATGATTTACATTGATTTCATTTGCAGAAAATATTAATTCGGAAACATCAGGTTTTACAGAAAAAGAAAAAAAGGATTACAAAATTGATTCTGCACTTCGACTTTGTGAGAAGCTTCTACTAAATAAAAAACAGGATCTGGAAAAAGATTTCAGCGAACTGGTTCAAATTTTTTCAGATCCAGAAATATCAGAAAAACAAAAATTAAAGTCCTTTAAAAAGAGATTCAATGCATTATCGACAGCTGCAAGACAGAGGTATAGATTTGTTGAAAAAGGCCATCTTCAAAGTTCAGCCATGGGAATTGGAATCGGTATCGGAGTTGCCATTGGTGCTGTACTTCAAACAATTAATATAGGACTTATTGGTGTCGGAATTGCAATAGGAGCTGCAGTTGGTCTTGCTATAGGAACAAAAAATGAACAGGAAGCTGAAAAAGAGGGAAAGATTTACTAAAAACAATGGAGTATTTTAATCATTTCTCTCTGTTTTATAATTGATAAGTTTAAGTAATCTTAGTAGGATTTGGTGAAAGGAAAATTATGAACAAAGGTATAAAAAAATATGGGATAATTGCATTAATGATATTAGTATCAGCATTCTCAATATTCCTACCCATATATATATGGCCCCAGGAGGTCAATACGAAATTTGATGCGGTCATGTTTGAAGAAGGAACAGAAACAGCTCAGGTCATAACTGTAAAAATAGCCGGACACTTTAACCGAAGATTTTTCGGTGGCACAAAATTCTTAGGAAAAATAAAAATGGATGGTGCGCCACTGTCTGAAGCATATCAGAATCAGAACATACAGATAAAATTTGGGATTGATCAGGTTGGTGTTTTAATATACCTAGATGAATCAGATGAAAGTATGCGTCTTGTGGAAAAAGGCTATGCTTCAATACCCAAGGATCTGTCATATGCTGTTATTGTACTGACTGATGGTGAAAAAGTTACTGATGCAAAAGTTGAAGACGGAGTTTTCGTTGCAGGACCCTCAACGGATAAAGAAAATATCCTTGCTCTTATAAATGAAAAACTTGATAAGATTTTGGATGAACCAATAAGATAAACCAGAGGACTTTATGAATGTATTGATATGGACAGATCTCGAAGGTGTCAGCGGTATAGTTGATTTTGATAAGCATGAATCTTTCTCAGAAAAAGATAAATTTCAAAGAAAATTAATGACAGGCGAATTAAATGCTGCAATCAGGGCATGCTATGATTCTGGTGCAGATAAAGTAAAAGTGGCAGAAGGTCACGATGCTACTGACTTGATATCACTTGATTCAAGAGCCGTAATAGTTCCTGCGCGTTATCCTGCAATACCACAACTACAGGGTTGGTCTGGTTATGACTATATGATTATGATTGGATGTCATTCAATGGCTGGTACTCTCGATGGAGTATTATCTCACACAGGAAACAGAAATGTTGAATACAGAAAAATAAATTGTGAAACAGTAGGGGAGATTGGTACAGCTATCTTTCAGGCGGGTGAATTTGGTATTAAAGCTATCATGGTAAGCGGTGATGTTGCAGCATGCAGAGAAGCAAAGAGTTTTAACTCGGGTATAACAACTGCAGTGGTAAAAAAAGGTTATGACATGTTCCATGCAGAGTGCATGCATCCTGAAAAGGCCAGAGAGCTTATATATAAAAAGGTAATGGAAGCCTTTATAAAAAAAGATGAAGTAAGTATCAAGAAAACAAAAGGAAAAGTTGTTTTTGAAGAACGTTACCTGACTGTTGATCCATTAAAAGGAAGAAACAGCACAGAGCACATGGAAATAGTAGATGAACATACTGTCAGATACTATGGTAAAACGTTGTTAGAAGCTTACGGCCGACGCTGTGGATTAGATATCTAGTAACGATTTACGATTGAAATATTTGATATTGCAAAAATAAACCGCATGTATTATTATATAGTTCGCGAGCGCCATTAGCTCAGTTGGCTAGAGCACCTGACTCTTAATCAGGGTGTCCGGGGTTCGAATCCCCGATGGCGTACCAAAACCCCTTTATATAAGGGGTTTTACTCTATATGATATTATGAGGTTTTATTGATTATCCAATAATTATCCAATCGGGTTAGAAAGATATTGACAAATATCCAACTTAAGCTTGGTTTTTTGCTAGGCATTTATTGTTTTTCAATGTGTTTATGTTATATTATGTTACTATTCTAATAAATGAGTCGAAAGACTAAGAAAAGAGTACTCTTCTTTTATTATTAGTTAAAATTAACCCCAACAGACGATATGGAGGTAAATATGAGGTGTGAGGTGATTTATTCAATTGCTAAGTGGGAAACAAATGACCTGTCAAATACATTTAATAGCGTTATGGAACTATTTAATAAAACTGGTTTAGATGGTGAGTATAAGATTGAGTATAAGGGCCCGAGAAATACTACTTCTAATAGAGCAACTTCCTTAAAGGAGTTAAGCTCCATAAAACAAATTGGCGATAATATAAATTGTATTTTTGCTGAAATAAATGTAGAAAATATTGAACATACTATTATACTTGGTTTAAAGAATGATTATTTATACTTATATGTTAATACTGATGATGATAAATTCCAACTAATATTTTCTTTATTTGAAGAAAATTTGAAACTACAAGAACATCCAGATCCTGATGCTGGACGTTCTTGGGACTACAGAATCCTGAAAAAATTAGAAAAATCCGTAAGTGCTTTAGAGACAATAAATGATAGTAAGTTAAAGTGTTTCTTGTCGT
>Ga0307989_1000430_pt1 | contig 27802 bp, 27 predicted proteins | sample EllFjometagen185_FD_203164 | JGI IMG/M metagenome (GOLD analysis project Ga0307989, IMG submission 203164) | Marine microbial communities from Ellis Fjord, Antarctic Ocean - #185 | ecosystem: Environmental > Aquatic > Marine > Unclassified | place: Southern Ocean | collected 2014-10-08 | reverse complement strand
AATTCACAGTCAAAAAATAATTTGTTTGTAATTTTTTCGTTTTCTAAATTAAGTTTGTTGAACAGCTCATTCTGGAATTCGGTTGAGTTTTGAAATGAAATCATCACGGTCCTTTATCCGACCTGAAACGGTTAATTTTTTAATCGATCAATAATTTACTACCAAGACAAATTATTGTTGCAAAGGCATATCCTGGCACAGGGGGATATTCAACTATATTTTAAAAAAGTATTCTCAAAATGAATAAAACCCAATTAATTTTTTTTGGATTAAGATCCCCACAGGAAAACCGCATCGCTGATAACGACATCACATTTTTTTCTTGATTCAAAAGGTTTGATAAAATTATTTTTCAGTGCAAAGCTCGGTCATATTTTGGCGGATTTTTTTTTATTTCAAAAGGGGGATATAGAAACAATCAAACTTGTAGCCAGACTTGTAGCCAGGAGCTTTTTTGAATCAAAAAAGCTCTTGGAAAATATCCCAAGAGCCTTGATTTTTATGTGGTCGGGACGGCAAGATTTGAACTTTCGACCACTTGTCCCCCAGACATGAACGATCCAATATTTTTTTTGGAAAATTTTTTTACTGCTTACAATACGCTTACTTTTTATTTGGATCAAAACAAAAAGGGTTTAACCGAAAATGGCTAAACCCTTTTATAAAGCTGGTACCGGAGGCGAGACTTGAACTCGCAAGGGCTTGCGCCCGGAGGATTTTGAGTCCTCTGCGTCTACCAATTCCACCACTCCGGCATGAATGGTTCTTTTTAAGGGAAAACTTAGGATTTGTCAATGATATTATGGCAGATAAAATGTCAAGGTTTCAGGATTTTAGTAATTAGACTTGTCTTGACTTCACCCTCCCGGATAATGATAACAGGTGAGGCAGTTACATCAACAATGGTTGAACCCAGGCCGCCTTTTAGGCTGCCGGCATCCAGCACCAGATCTGTCTGGTCAATGATTTCAGATGAAAGTTGATCTATATTGTTACAACCGTCCTGCCCGGAAAGATTGGCACTTGTCCCGGTAATGGGAAAGTTAACCTGTTCGACAAGGGCTTTTGCAACGGGGTGAGAAGGAATCCTTATGCCGATTTTGCAGGTTCCTGCCGTTAAAAGTCCTGAAATATGCTTTTTTGCTTCAAACACAAGGGTGATATTTCCAGGCCAGAATGCATCCATGAGTTTGGATGCCTCACTGGAAATTGAAGTGACAAGATCCGGCAGCATTTTTTGGTCCGGGATAAGGACAAGAATAGGATTGTTCCATGGTCGTTGTTTTAAATGAAACACTTTTTTAATGGCAGTTTCATCCAGAGCATTGGCGGCAATCCCATAAAGGCATTTAGCCGGAAAGATCACGATTCCATTTTTCTGGAGGATCTTTCCGGCTTTTGCAATAGGGTCAGATCCTGGGGTTACAGGATCTACAGAGACTATTGTTTCTGTTTTCATGCAAGAGAGCGGGCCTTTTTATCAACCTTGTCGGCCATTTCCTGTTTAAATTTCACAAGCTTTTGAGCTATCTCGGGGTCTGAAACCCCAAGGATCTGGGCTGCGAATATGCCGGCATTATAAGCCCCTGGTTTTCCTATGGCCATTGTTGCCACGGGAATTCCCGGCGGCATCTGAACTGTGGCCAGCAAGGAATCCATTCCTTGAAGGGCTGATGAATCAATGGGAACTCCTAAAACAGGAAGAGTGGTATGTGCGGCTATGACACCTGCCAGATGCGCAGCATGACCTGCACCGCAAATGAGAACTTTGATTCCTTTTTCTTTTGCTTCTATGGCAAGTTTGGCAGCTCTTTCAGGGGTCCTGTGGGCAGATGCCACTGTGACAGTGAAAGGGATATCAAATTTTTTAAGTATGGATAATGCCTTTTCCATGACAGGAAAATCAGAGTCACTTCCCATTATTATGCTAACCTTTGGGGGGATGGAAAGTCTTTTTAATGCCTTAGCCCCGATGTCTTTACGATAAAATTGTTTGTCAAATGAAATTTTTGAACAGGCTTCATATGCTCTTTCAATGGCCTCTTTGACCGTGTTACCAAGGGAGGTTACCCCAAGGACCCTGCCGCCGGAAGTGACGGTTTTACCATCTTTTAATGAAGTTCCGGCATGAAAGACAACTGTGTCTTTAACATTGTTTGCCGCATCAAGGCCGAAGATCTCTTTTCCCGTCTCATAGTCACCGGGATATCCGCCTGAAGAAATCACAACGCACATTGCCGCTCTTGGGTCTATTTTTGTGGAATAATTGTGCAGGGTACCGTCACAGCAGGCTTCCATCAGGGGTACCAGATCACTTTGAAGCCGCATGAGGATGGGCTGGGTTTCAGGATCTCCCAACCTTGTGTTAAACTCCAGTACTTTTATCTGGTCTTTATCCACCATAAGGCCTGCATATAGAACACCTTTAAAAGGAGTTCCATTTTTTGCCATACCCTGTACGGCCGGGATCATGACCTCGTTCATTGCTTTTTGACGCAAACTGTGATCCAGAACAGGTGCAGGAGAATAGGCCCCCATGCCACCGGTATTGGGTCCTTCGTCATTGTCAAAAATTCTTTTGTGATCCTGGGATTCAGGCAGGGGCAGAACTGTTTTCCCATCTGTTAATGCAATAAAAGATGCTTCTTCCCCTTTCAGGCATTCTTCTACAACCACAATTGCACCGGCTTCTCCAAAGGTATTTTCATTGATCATGGAATCAATAGCTTCATATGCTTTTTCAAGTGTGGAACAGATGATGACCCCTTTGCCGGCTGCAAGGCCATCTGCCTTGACCACGCAGGGTGCACCAAGGGCTTTGGCATAGGCTTTGGCTTTATCCGTATCTGTGAATGCCTTTCCCATGGCACAGGGGATATTGTACTTGAGCATATGCTGTTTCGAAAAATTCTTGCTGCCTTCAAGTTGTGCAGCGGCTTTGCTTGGGCCAAAGGCTTTTAACCCCTTTGCCTCAAAAACGTCAACAATACCTTCCACCAGGGGACCTTCCGGACCCACGACTGTAAGATCAATTTTGTTTTCCCTGGCAAAAGTCGCTAAAGCATCAATATCTTCTGCCGGGATGTGGACGGATTCAGCAAGGTCTTTTGTTCCTGCATTTCCCGGGGCACAATAGATTTTTTGAACCATGGGGCTTTTTGATATTTTCCATACCATGGTATGTTCACGACCACCGCCACCAACAACTAGGACCTTCATGTTGATCTCCTTAATTTTTGTTTTTTATGTTCTTGAATTGATAATGAAATGAGTTTGTCTAAGAGTTTAGTAAAAGAATATCCTGCTACCTCTGCAGACTGGGGGTAAAGACTGGTTGCAGTCATTCCCGGAATAGTATTGGTTTCAAGGACAGATAAATTTTGATCGGTTAAGATCATGTCTGTCCTTGAATATCCTTTTAAAAAAAGGGATTGATGCGCTTTGACGGCAAGTTGTTGTACTTTGTTTGTGATGGTTTCGTCAATACGGGCAGGGCAGATTTCCCGGGTTTCTCCGGCAGTATATTTTGCCTTGTAATCGAAAAATTCATGACCCTCTCCCGGGATGATTTCAATGACGGGCAATGCTTCTAAATCTTCATTGCCAAGGACACCACAGGTCAGTTCAATTCCTTTTATATATTCTTCAATAATAAGGGTGTCGTCATGCTGAAAACCAAGTTTGATGGCATCCTGAAGATCTTTTGCCTCTTTGACAATGGTCATGCCCACACTGGACCCTGCACAGGCAGGTTTAACCACCAGAGGAAGATTCAGTGTTTCAATAACCATTAAAAGGTCAATTTTGTCGGTCATTGAAAATGAAAGATATGAAGGGGTTGGAACGGATGCGCCTTGATAAAGCCTTTTAGCAACCAGTTTGTTCATTGCCATGGAACTTCCTAAAACTCCTGCTCCCTGATAGGGAATATTCAACAGATCCAATAGTCCCTGAACCGTTCCATCCTCTCCAAAAGGGCCATGCAGTATGATAAGGGCGGCATCAATCCTGTCAGCATCAATGACAAGCTGTTTCAGGTCTGTTTTGGGGTCATACAGGGTGATATTATATTTATCCTTATCAAGGGCATCAAATACCTGTTTACCACTGTTAAGGGAAACTTCTCTTTCCGAAGAAACCCCGCCGGATAAAAGGGCCAGTCTGATTTTTTCCATAATAGATTCCTGTTATATCCTTTTTTAAAAATCAGGATATTTTTTTAATTATATTGTCTTTGTAATTATCTAACTCAACAGGAGAACATTGTCTGCCTGTCCTTGTGCTATTTAATTTTGCTAAAAGCCAATTGAGTTTTTTTTGAATTTTAAGTCTTTCAGGAGAATCAATACCAGCCACTTCAAGCAATTGTTCTGCTTGAGTGATTTTTTTTTTAAGTTCAACTTCAGGAGGAAGGAATCCTGCATTTTTCAATATTTTGTGTGAAAGCCGCAATTCCTCGGGAATATGCTGGTCTTCAAATTTTAGTGGTTTATGTAAGCCTTCCAGATTTTTAAAATCTCCATCTTTCTGGGCTTTTTTTATTCTTTCTTCAACAATGGTTTCAAATCCTGGTATCATAAATTTTTATTTGTTCCTGATAAAAATTTTGGTTAAATAGTTGATCGCCCATCTATGTAAATTTTTAATTTTATTAAACCCCTAAGCTATTTGCAAGGCTTATTTTCTTGACACATATTAGGCAATACTGTATCAAATATCATTTTAATTTAAACAATTTATCAAAATTTAAGACATGAAATTCAGACAGGGTAAAATTATTTTTTTCATTTTTCTGATCATTTTTACAGGATCAGTTATATGTGTTGCAGAGAATGGAGTGAAAAACTATCAGGTTGCATCTTATGAAGATCTTTTTGAGGGTTTTGTCTATTATGCTGATAAGCAGAAAACAGCATTAAAATCCGTAAAAAAAAAGTTTGCCTCAACCCTGGATTCGCATTCCCTGGGCTTAGAAATTCTTGCAACCCTTCTTAAGGGCCCGCAACTTTCCCATCTTGAGGCAACATGGCCCAAAGGAACAAAAATTAATTCTTTCTTTATTACAGATGATGGGAAGGCATATATCGATTTAAGCCTGGAACCTGGAATTATGGAAAATATGGATACTATGGGTGAACTTCTGGCAGTATATTCATTGGTGAATTCACTAACATTGAATATATCAAAAATAAAAATGGTTAAAATACTGATCCAGGGAAAAGATGCATTGACCCTTGCCGGCCACATTGATCTTGAATACTTTTATAAAACAAATATGTTGATGGTGAAATGAGTAAAAATATAAGTCAGTTCAGGAATATCGGAATCATGGCCCACATTGATGCGGGCAAAACCACAGTTACGGAAAGAATCCTCTTTTACACGGGGAAATCCTATAAAATTGGAGAAGTTCATGATGGAGAAGCTGTCATGGACTGGATGCAGGATGAGCAGGATAGAGGCATAACCATTACATCTGCTGTTACCACCTGTGAATGGAAAAATTCTCTCATTCAAATTATTGATACACCAGGTCATGTTGATTTTACAGTCGAGGTGGAAAGAGCATTAAGAGTTCTGGATGGTGCAATTGGTGTTTTCTGTGCAGTGGGAGGTGTTGAACCACAATCTGAGAAGGTCTGGAGACAGGCAGATCGATATTCCGTTCCACGGATGGCCTTTGTCAATAAAATGGACAGAACGGGCGCGGATTTTTTTGGTGCTGTCAACTCCATAAAAGAAAAACTGGCAGCAAACCCTGTAATACTTCAATTGCCAATGGGTTCCGAAGACAGGTTTGCAGGGGTCATCGATTTAATCAACATGAAACAGATAACCTGGGATGATGAGACAAAGGGTGCGGAATATTCAATAGATGATATTGCTCCCCAATTTGAAGAGATAGCTGATGAATATAGAGAAAAACTTCTTGAAGCTGTGTCGGAAGTCAATGATGAGATAATGGAAAAATATCTTTCAGAAGAGGATATTTCCATTGAAGAGATCAATAAAGCAATTCGGGTTGCAACCATTTCAAGACAGATTGTGCCTGTTTTTTGCGGAAGTGCTCTTAAAAATAAAGGCATTCAACCATTATTAGATGGCATATCCTTATATTTACCAAGTCCTCTGGATGTTCCACCCATTATTGGTGTGCATGCAGAAACCAGTGAAGAAATTGAATTTTTACCCCAAAAAAAAGGTCCTCTGGCAGCTTTGATTTTTAAAGTTTCCATGATTGAAGGACGAAAGCTTTCTTTTGCCAGGATCTATTCCGGCAGTATCGAAGCAGGATCAGAGGTGTTTAATCCTTTTTTAAATAAAAAAGAAAAATTATCCAGAATTCTGAAAATGCATGCCAATAAAAGGGAGCGGTTAAAAGAGGCGTCGGCTGGGGATATTATCGGTATAGTAGGGCTTAAGGATTCCGGAACCGGTGATACATTATGCTCAAAGGATAATCCTGTTTTTCTTGAGAAAATGGAATATGAGGATCCTGTTATTTCCATTGCTATTGAGCCTAAAACACATGCTGATCAGGAAAAATTAGATGATGTGTTAAAAAAGTTTACCATTGAAGATCCGACCTTAAAGGTGAGTCTGGATGAAGAAACCGGTCAGACAATTTTATCCGGTATGGGCGAACTTCATCTTGAGATTATAATTTCAAGGATGCTTAAAGAATTTAAAACAAATGTCAATGTGGGCAAACCCCAGGTTGTTTATCGGGAAATCCTTACTGCCATGGCAAAGGGCCATGCTGTTTTTGAAAGAGAGATTTCAGGGAAAGGCCATTTTGCAGATATCAGTATCCGTCTTGAACCCTTAAACCGTGGAGATGGCATTACTTTTAAGTGTAATGCGGCAAATAATAAGATTCCTGAACAATATATCCCGGCCATTGAAAAAGGAATCCGGGAGAGTCTTGAAGGCGGATACCTTAAGGGATATCCCCTGGTAGATGTTGCCATAGTGATTGAAGATGGCCGTTTTGATGAGCGAAGTTCTGAACTGGCCTTTTCTGTAGGGGCATCGATGGCATGTAAGAATGCTTTGGAAAAAGGTGCACTAGGTCTGCTTGAACCGATTATGGAAGTAGAGATTTTTGTTCCTGATAATTTTATGGGCGATGCAATATCTGATTTAAATTCACGGGGCGGTAAGGTTGAATCCATCAGTTCCAAGATGGGTGTCCAGATTATAAAAGCCGTGGCTCCGCTGGAAAGAATGTTTGGATATTCCACAGCACTTCGATCTGTCACCCAGGGCAGAGGAACTTTTAGCATGCAGTTCTCCCGCTTTGATACTGCATAAATTAAAGAAAAGATAGATTGCCTGGTTACTGAAAGTAAAAGTTTTGCTTTCCGTTTAAAGGGTTTTTAGATAATCTGTCAAAGATTTTATTTCATCATCTTTGAGGCGTTTGAAAGATGGCATTTTATTAAAGGGTGTTTTCAATTGCTGTTCAATATTGTCTGACGTAACAGGTTTTCCGCTATTTGGAAGATTCTCCATTTGAAATATGCCTTTTAAGCCTGGCCCTACCTTAGTCTCAGTGCTATCGGTAAGGTGACAAAAAGAACACTTTTTATCAAATAATTCCATTCCGGCCACAGCAGATTCATTTATTTCAATAGTTGGTGGAGAGGTTTTTTTCCCATATACCAGCTCGCCACCAAAATAACCAATACCCCCGACTACCAAAAGGGATAGGAAATGAATCAGAAATCGCTTTGTTAAATTTTCTTCATTTTTAAAACTGATGAACACCAATATCAACAACAATACCAGTAGTAAAGCGGTCAGTATCAATTTCATGTTGATGGGAAATATATAAGAGCCAGCATAAAATATTTGCCAGTCAAAATAGCCGGCCACTGCAGTGGGGATGGCAGATATCAAAGCTAAAACAATACAACGTCTTGCAGTTTGACCGTAAGTTGATCCTCTTAGAAAAAAGCCCAGGACCATAAAAATGAAGCTGGCGATAACCAGGCCAACCGGTACGTGGGTAAGTACGGGATGAAAGGGGTGATTATACCCTAAATTCTTTAAAAAGTCATAAAACACAGAAGCCATTAAATCCTCCTTTTCAATTGATCTAATAATTGTTTTATTTTTTTAATCTTGGTTTTATCCTTTAATTTTTCCAATGCTTTATTTAGATGAAGCATGGCTGTTTTTTTATTATTTATTTTAGAATAATAAACACCCAGATAATAATGGGACTCTCCAGGTTTTTTTTCAAGCGACATAATATTTGCCAGATTATAATATGCTTTTGGATATAAAGCAGGTGCCTGATCGATTATGGCATTAAATAGATTTTTTGATTCGGTAAGATCTTTTAACGCAAGGTGTGCGTTTGCCTGGTGAAACCTGGCCATCAAACCCATCACCGGGTGTCTCTCAATTCCTTTAAGGACGTTGAGCGCTTTTTGGGGCTCCCCATTGATCTGGTATATCCTGCCCATGTCAAGAAGTACCATTGGATCGAAAATATTGATGGAGAGTGCTTTTCTTAGATGTGATATGGATTTTTCCATCATAAATTTTCTGGCATAAATCAGTCCCATTCCATAATGGATGGCTGCAGAATCCTGTGCATCATCATTTGCAGCATTACTGGAAAGTTTATTCGTCAATTGTTTAAATGTGGGTTCAATTTGGGCATAAAGTCCTAAAAGCCGGTGCTTTACCATATCAAATCTGAAATCCTCATGGCATTTTCCCTTGTTTTCAGAAGGAATATAATTTGAGAGAATGGTTTCAATATGGCCAATTCGTTTGCCCGTTCCAGGATGGGTTTTAACATAATCCGGTATGCTTTCCACCCCTCGATAGTCAGCCGCTCTTATTTTCATTAATCCATCTAAAAGTCCTTTTGGAGGAAAACAGCTTTTTTTTAAAAACGTAACGCCTTTTTCATCAGCTTCTGTTTCATTTTCCCTTGTAAAGGAAAGCATGGCAGTTTGGCCAACGGCCATTGTCCCCTGCATAATTGCTGCCCCTGCATCCCCACCTGCTTTGCTGGCGATGATGGCACCTGCCAGCAAGCCGGCAAGACTGCCGATGCTGATATATTTTGAACGGTCAAAGGATTCGGATACGTGACGACTTTCGGCATGGGCAATTTCATGACCGATGACTCCTGCCAGTTCATCTATGGAATCAACACTGGTAATCAAACCCCGATAGATGAAAATATTGGCGGCCGGGCTTGCAAAGGCATTAAAAACATCATCGTCTACAACGTTAAATGAATAGTCAAAAGGCCCTTTTGGCAGAAAAGAAAGGATATGATTGCCAATCTGCGTAACCATATGTTTGGCGATGGGATCATTTAATATCATTTTGCGTTCCTGAATCATTTCCATGAATTCTATTGCAATTTTCTTTTCTTCTGTAATGGATATGGCAAAACTTGTATTGAGTGGAAATGAAAGGAAGATGAGCAGGCAAAGAAAAATATATTTAAATGATTTGATAAAAATATTTAAAATATTATCGGTGTAAACCATGGATAATAACATATTATTTCCCTATAAACCTTGCAATGAATGATATGCCGATTATCTATAAAATCCATTAAAAAATCAATGTTTTTATCTTTCTCCGCGTTTATAGGACTCTCCAAGCATTGCCGGCGCATTTAATTTTTTTGGATCTTTTAAACTTATAAGCAATAAAATTAAAAGTGTAGCAAAATAAGGGAGCATGGCAAGAAAACTTGGTGATATTCCAAGAGGTTGCAACAAATATTGTGCTACAAAAATGCCCCCAAACAAAAAAGCAGCCCATATGGCACGGCCGGGATTCCACAAGGCAAATATGGTCAGGGCTATTGCAATCCAGCCTCTTCCTGCGGTCATTCCCTCTATCCATGATCTTGAATAGGATATGGAAAGATGAGCCCCGGCAAGGGCTGAAAACCCTCCGCCAATGATAACGCTTAGATATTTTAGCTTGAATACGTTAATCCCCTGGGTTTCAGTGGCTTTTGGATTTTCTCCCGTTGATCTGATCTGTATTCCCAGACGGGTTCTTTCAAGGAGAAACCAGGAGGCTAAGGCAAGAAATATGGCAATATAGAAAAATGGACCCTGGGAGAACAAAATTTTTCCCAGATAGGGAATATCTGATAAATAGGGAATGACCCAATCTTCCATTTTAATTGAAAGGGGTTTTCCCACATAGGGTTTGCCAAGCATACCGGAAAGACCAAGACCCAGCATTGTCATCGCAAGTCCGGAAACAACCTGGTTGGCCTGTAGAGTGATAGAAGCAAAGGCATGGATAATGGAAAACATCATACCTGCAGCCAGGGCGGCAAGAACACCAAGCCATGGATGGCCCGTAGTCATGGTTACGATAAAAGCTACAACTGCTCCCATGGCCATTACACCTTCAACGCCCAGGTTAAGGATGCCGGACCTTTCACAAATCACTTCACCTGTTGTGGCAAGAAGTAAAGGGGTTCCTGCAACCATAGTTCTTTGAAGCGTTGATATGATTATGTCTTCCATTTATTCTATCCTTTGCTGCCGTACGAAAACCGGAGGGTAATTTTATTGTTTAAAAAATAATCCCCCATAATTAAAAATATTAACAAAGTACCATTCACTATTTCAACAGTGGCAGCAGGCAATCCTAATGATATCTGGATGGCATCGCCGCCCACAAGTATCCCGGCAAAAAAGATCCCTGAAACAACAGCATAAAGCGGATTTAATTTAGCAAGCCATGCGACAATGATGGCTGTAAATCCATAACCCGAGGAAATTGAAGCAGGATATCCAAGATAGTGATGAATGCCGGCAACTTCACCAACTCCTGCAAGTCCTGCAAGTCCACCGCTGATGGCCATGAGGATCAGGCTTGTTTTTAAAAAATTTATTCCCGCATATTTGCCGGCCTCAGGATTTTCACCCACCACCCTTGCTTCATATCCAAACCGCGTTTTATAGATGACCACAGCCAGCACAATGGCACAGATAATGGCTAAAATTAATGTGGCATAATGGATACGTGATCCAGGGATCAGGCCTAAAATGGCAGAATCAGGAAGATTATTTGTTCCTGGAAATCCAAATCGCTCCTTTCCTTTCCATGGCCCTACGATGAGCATGGTTAAAAATTCAGCGCAGATATAGTTGAGCATCAGAGTGGATATTACTTCATTAATGGAGTATTTGATTTTCAAGATAGCTGGTATGATTCCCCAAAGACCACCACCAATAAAACCTGCCAGAAAGATCAAGGGAATTATGATATATGATGGTAGAGCCTCTCCAAAGGTCAGCCCCGTCCAGGTAGCAAAAATTGCTCCCATTAACATCTGGCCTTCAGCACCGATGTTCCAGAATTTTGCCCTGAATGCCAGCGTCAGTCCTGAACCGATAAGGATCAGGGGGATGGCTTTGGTAATGGTTTCTTTGATACCATAATAGGAACCAAATGATCCTGAAAAGATTTCAGAAATAGCAAAGATAGGGTTCACACCCGCAATGAGGAAAATAATACTGATAACCACAAGAGCAGCCAAAAGACTAAAAATAATGGTCATAAATGATCTTAAAGTCGTAATATTATATCGATTTGTTGTTTTGATGTTTATCATTCTTTTTTTTCCATTAAATTCAGATCCTTTTTGAGCCTGCCATCATCAGGCCGATATCAGAAAATCTTTTGTCGTCTGAATCTAGAACTGCCATGAATTCACCATCAAAAATAACGGCTACCCGATCACAAAGTTCAAATATTTCTTCAAGATCTTCGGAGAATAAAAGTACTGCACTTCCTTGTTTCCTAAGATCCAAAAGATGTTTTCTTAAGAATTCTGTTGCCCCGACATCCAGGCCGTATGTGGGGTGTGATGCCACTAAAAGCTGCGGTTGTTCGCTGATTTCCCTTCCAAGGATGAGTTTTTGAATATTTCCGCCGGAAAGGTTCCGGATTTGGCTGTTAATGGAATGGGCGGAAACTTTGAATTCCTTAATAATGGTTTTGGTATGATTTTTTACTTGATTGTATTTTAAAAAATATCGTTTGGAAAATTTTTTTAAGTGGTGCTGTTTTAAAATAGCATTATCATACAAAAAAAGGCCGGGAGCAATTCCAAATCTGATCCTTTCTTCGGGTACATGGGATACACCTCTGTCATAAATGTATCTTGGCGATTTATTGGTGATATCCTTGCCATTCATTTTTACTTTGCCTGAGGAAATGGGCCGGATGCCGGTTATGGCTTCTGCAAGTTCTCGCTGTCCATTGCCGGAAACCCCTGCTATACCGAATATTTCATTTTTAAAAAGCTCAAATGAGATATTGTTTACGGCCAAAAGACCCTTGTCACCAATGACATTGATATTTTCAACAGAAAGATTTTTTTTACCCTTTGTAAGTTTTTCCTTGGTTGTATTAAAGACAATATCCCTGCCCACCATCATTCTGGCAAGGGATTTTTTGTCTGTATCTTTTGTGTCAGCATCTCCCACAATTTGGCCTTTCTGGAGAACCAGGACCCGGTCACAGATATCCATGATTTCATCTAATTTGTGGGAAATGAAAATAATCATGTGTCCTTTGGCCTTCATTTCTCTTAATATGGAAATCAATTCTTTGACTTCCTGGGGGGTCAAAACAGAGGTGGGTTCATCAAGAATAAGAAGATCAGCCCCATTTAAAAGTGCTTTTATGATTTCTACCCGCTGCTGTTCCCCGGCTGAAAGCTGCCAGATCTTTTTTGTAACATCAATGTGAAAATCGAATTGTTTAGAAAATTGTTCAACTTTATCCCGGATTTTTATTTTGGGAAAGAAAAATGGTGTATCTTTATATCCCAATGCAATATTTTCGATCACTGAATGATTCTGCACCAGCATAAAATGCTGATGAACCATTCCAATGCCATGGTTGATTGATTCAACAGGGCTGTTGATTTGAATTGTTTTGCCGTTGATTTTGATTTGTCCGGAATCGGGCTGGTATAGTCCATATAAGATATTCATCAAGGTGGTTTTTCCGGCCCCATTTTCGCCTAAAAGGCCAAGGATTTCACCGGATTCAACACAAAGATTAATATCTTTATTGGCATGGATGCCGTGAAATGATTTTGAGATGGCTTCCATTTCAAGGCGTTGTATTTTTTTCATAGGACCCTTTAAACAAATCGGGTAAAAAAAGCCGGGACATTACATCCCGGCTTTTCTATTGAATTGTAATTTTATTAATTGGGAATGGAACCTTCAACGCCATCTACATAATACATGATGCTTAAAAGCTCTCCCATTGTTGCTTTTTCCCCTGCTTTGATTTTCAGGTTGCCTTTGTTGTCATAGATGGGTCCGGTAAAGGGTTCAAATACTTCTCTACCTTGTTTCATCTGTTCATATCTTTTTATAACAAGATCATAGGCAGAGATTTTACCGAATTCTTTGGATTCGATCATGGCTGCCTTCAAGTCATCAACAAATTTGGGATTGATTATATCTTTTTCATTTCCACCGAGAATGGCTGCATTTTCTTTGGCTAACCACAAAATATCATAATCTTTGGTGAATTTATCATTATAAATGTCTTCAAGAATTTTAGCATAAATTCCACCCCAGTTCATGAGCTGTCCTGAAACAACTGAATCTTCACCATAAGGCTGCATGGCAGAATAGTGACTGAAAGTATAAATCTGTTTGCCTTTTTCCGCATGGCGCTGGCCGACTTCAATGACTGCAGGGGTGTCTTCGGTGAAGGCAAGGGCATCATTTCCTTCTGCGATCAATGCTTCGGCGGCTTCCTTTGCTTTATCCGGACCATACCAGGCATAAATCCATTTAACATTGAGTTTGGCTGCAGGGTTTGCAGCTTTAATACCTAAGGCATAGGCATTAATGTGACGAACCAGTTCAGGGATGGGGAAGGCTGCCACATAACCGATTTTGTTCGTCTTGGTCAAAGCACCTGCCATAATCCCGTTCAGGTAATACATCTGGTACAGATCACCAAAATAAGTTCCCACATTTGCAGATCTTTTGAATCCTGAACAATGCATAAAAAGCTTATCAGGATATCTTAGGCCGGCTTTAATTGTATCTTCCATATACCCAAAACTTGCGGTGAAAACCACATCGCATTTTTGCTGCTGAATCAGTCTGTCAATGATTCTTGCACTGTCTGCTTCACCAACGGATTCTACAATAATCGTTTCCAGCCAAGGGAACTTTTCTTCTGCAAATTTTCTTCCCATATCATGGGCATGGGACCATCCATAATCGCCAACCGGGCCTACATAAACAAAACCGGCCTTGAGTTTTTTGTCGCCGGCTAAGGCAGTTGTAGAAAATCCAATAAAAAACACAGAACATATTAAAAACAATACCATCCACTTTTTCATTCCTAGCCACTCCTATATTAAGTTGATTAAAATTCTAAGGATAATACGATAATTAGATGTTCAAGGTCAACAATAATGATTGTGAAAAAAAATCATGGGATAGAAAAAAACATACTGGGTGTTGTTAGCCTGTATTGCTGAGAGCTCTGATATCACAAACTTGCTTGCGGACACTTCGTCACATTAAACCTGATAAATATTTAATCTGGTATAAATTAAATTTGGTATAAATTAAATTTGGTATAAATTAAATCTGCGCCTGATTTTTCTTGTTCGAAAGAATAGAATACTTTTTTTTGAATTAAACAATATAATTTAAAAATGCTGTGATTGATTTGGATTATACTTTAAGGTAATTTTTGCACTTGATAGCTATTTTCTTTCCATTCAAAGAAAAGCTCACCCTCTTTTACTTCATTTAAATATTTTGATATTTTCAAAAGGGTTCCTGTATTAAATTTTATGAGATGATCCGCTGTTTTAGCAAATAAACTATCGTCCGCAGTATATAATTTTGCAGGATCTAAAATAATTGAATCCCCATTGTTAAGCATCAATGTAACATCGTTTTCAAAGCGTATTCCAATCACAAAAATGGCTGTGTCTTCATAAGAAAAATAGACCTTTTCTTCAGTATATTCTGTTTTCTGATGAACAAAATATCCCATGTCATCTTTTCGAATACAGGAATTAAAATATTTTATTATTCGGGTATGCTCAATTGGACCATGATCATTTTGCCATTGCCCGTGTTTATCCATCCAGAAAACAGCATCTTCTTTTGAAATAATAATCTGTTTTAATGCTTTGGTCACAATCTAATCCTTACATCATAAAGCTCCATAGTATACCGGCGCAAATAGCAGATCCAATGACACCTGAAGAATTACAGGCCATGGCATGCATCAGCAGGAAATTAGTTGGGTCTTCCTTAAGGCCCACCAGATGAACTTCGCGTGCTGAACCGGGAACTGCTGAAACACCGGCCGCCCCAAGCAGCGGATTGATCTTTTCTTTCATAAAAAGGTTCATGATCTTAGCAAAGATAATGCCTGATGCTGTGGCAATGCTGAATGCAACGGCACCAAGCAGAAAAATACTGACTGACTTGGGGGTGAGAAAGACATCACCCTGGGTTGATGCGCCAACAGTTAAGCCCAGAAAGATTGTCGCCGTATCAATGACCGATGAGCTGGCAGTGTTGGCCAGGCGCTTGACCACACCTGACTCTTTCATGATGTTACCGAAGAAAAAGGTGCCTAGCAGCGGAATGGAAGCTGGAGCCAGAAAACAGCAGAGGATCAGGCCGACCACTGGAAAAATTATTAGCTCTTTTTGGGATACCGTTCGAGAGTCGGACATACGGATCAACCGCTCCTGGCGGGTAGTCAAAAGCCGCATGATCGGTGGCTGAATGATGGGGATCAGTGCCATATATGAGTAGGCTGCTATAGCTATTGGACCGATCAGGTGAGGCGCCAACTTGGCGGTTAAAAAAATTGAGGTGGGTCCGTCAGCGCCGCCAATAATAGCGATAGAAGCCGCTTCTTTCGGCATGAAACCTAATGCCATCGCACTCAATAGCGTTACCCAGATACCGGTCTGAGCGGCAGCACCTAAAAGCATGAGTTTGGGCCTTGCCAGCAGTGAGGAAAAATCTGTCATAGCCCCGAGTCCAAGGAAAACTATGGATGGGTAGATGCCGGAGGTAACCCCAAAGTAGAGATAGTGCAGGACACTGTTTGACTCATAAATTCCCAGCCCGAAGCCTTTGAAAAATGGGATATTACCTATCAGAACACCAAAGCCAATAGGCAGTAGCAGAAGGGGTTCATACTTTTTGGCAATGGCCAGGTAAACAAATAAAGAGCCGATGGCCAGCATAACAATATTTCGATAATCTGCAAGATAAAATCCGGTGTTTGATAAAAACTGGAGAAGCAATTCCATTCTTCTTTTCCTAATTATTGTGTGTGTTTCACCTGAAAGCTATTCACAATGCCCGATCTTATTGGGCTGGCGTTCATAACTTTAATGTTTGTTTGTCGTTGTTTCGGGTATCATTTGTGAGTCATTATGATCCAATTGTGAGCGTTTAGGGGGCGTTCAAAAATAATTTCACATAATCTATTTACAAAAACCCTAAAAACAGTGGGTATTTTGCAAATAGAATGTGAATTAATTTTTGAGCCGACCCTTATCTGTTCCAAATAAATAACCCCTCACCTTCACTTATCAGTATTCCGGCACCTCTGAGACGACTAACTGTCAGAATAGGGTGCGGAAAATTGTTTTGCTCAGCAACCTGGTAAAGGTCGCTCAACTCAAAAGGTTGTTCAAGCTTGTCAATAAGCATCTGATAGATTTTGGCTGTTTCCGAAATGTCGTTTGGTAATATTTTGGGAACAGATATCTCATCCTTGCTCTTGACGACGGGTTCTGCAGTTTGTTTAGCTTTTTTGTCAAAGAGGGCGACCAGCTTATGCAGTTGAGAGATGATAATGGACAGGATGATTAATCCCGACATTACTATCAGCGGTCCGGTAATGGCCATTGCCCAGCCATTATAAGCACTTATGGCTTCTAATCCGTACAAAATTGATCCTCCTGTCTCATTTATTGTGATCCTGCGGCTATAGTTCGCCGTTCTGAGGCGAGTTTGCCAATTTTTTCCATTATTTTTTCGTATAGGGCATTGTCTCCCTGGATCAGTTCAAAAAGATCGAGGGGTTTGAGAATATGGGCATCAATACTCATAACTGGCTCCTTATACTTGATTCAAGCCTGTTCATTTCATTCTCTTCAAGCCTGCTGAATATAGGTGACTTGCTTAAATTCTCTTTTATATTACTCATTATTCCCCTGTAATATTTCCACCAGTTGCCATATATTCACATTAAAAACTGTCTATTCAAACATATTTTGTAAGGCATGTCGATAGGAAATGCTATTATATAGCTTTATAATTATGTTTTATAGAATGAACCATAATTTTTCGATGATGTATAGGTCTTCAATAAAACTGATGATTTTCATGGTGCTCTGGCATTTTGGGCAGAGCACGTGAGAAGGACCGTCAATATTTCTTAAGGAGAGGCCTGAAATTGTCGGTCTATGTTTTTTTCTTTTTTTTATGATAAATTTAATACAATTAATTTTTCCCGGCTCATATCTTTTATGGAATATCCAATACCACCTGTGCCCAATCCAGATTGCTCAGAACCGCCAAAGGGCATCCAGTCAACTCTGAATGCAGTATGGTCATTTACCATGACCGCTTCTGCTTTTAATCTTTGTATAGTATCAAAGGCAATATTAATATCTTGTGTAAAAATTGCAGCTTGGAAGCTAAAAGGCAGTGAGTTGGCTCTTTTAATGGCATCACTTATAGAAGAGTAAGGATAAAAACACACCACTGGACCGAATATTTCCTGTGTAGATACTTTGGCTTCTTTGTCAGGATTCAGGATGACAGTCGGTTCATAAAGGGTGTCGGAAATGCGTTTTCCACCGCATAGTATTTTCCCGCCCGACTGTGCAGCCTGATTTACCCAAAGTTCAACTCTGTCCACCTCTTTAGGGGAGATAAGGGGGCCTACCTGTGTTTTTTTATCCAGAGGACTACCAACAATCAGTTTTTTTACCTGAGGGATGAATTTTTCCAACACGCCATCTAAAATTGATTCGTGGACATACACCCTTTGGACAGAAACACAGACCTGTCCTGCATGATAAAAGCCACCTTTTAAAAGGGAGGGAATCATTTTGTTCAGATCTGCATTTTTTTCAACAATCACGGGAGCGGCTCCTCCATGCTCAAGGGCACAATGAACTCCGGGTGCAACAAGGGAGCGCAGTCTCCATCCCACTTTCCCTGATCCGATAAATGTTAAAAAGGATATTCTTTTATCCGATACCAGTTTTTCAGCATCCTGCCTGGTGCAGATCAGGGCCTGACAAAAGGCTTTGGGCAATCCAGACTGATATAAAATATCAATGAAATTCAAACAGGATAAGGGAGTAGTGCTGGCAGGTTTGATAATCACAGGGCAGCCGGCAGCAATGGCCGGCACCACCTGATGGACAATTAAATTTACAGGATGATTAAAGGCGGATATGGCCAGGACAACCCCTCTGGGCTCAATTGTGGTAAAAGCAAGTCTGTTTTGAGATCCTTTGGTTATTCCCATGGGAATCTGTGTGCCTGATAAATTTTCAATTTCATTGATGGCACAATGGATTCCCTGTATCGCTCTGTCCACTTCAATTTGGGTATCTGTCCAGGGTTTGCCGCCTTCTTTTACCGCTATTTCAATAATGGACTCCTTTTGTGAAGTCATATAATGAATAAGTTTTTGTAAAATTTCGATTCTTTTATATTTGGGGAGCCTTTGATCCTTGTTTTTGTGTGTCTGAAAGGCAAGCTCAATTGCCTTTTCACCTTCTGATGATGACGCGATTTGAAGTTTTTTTATGATTTTGTTATCAAAGGCTGCAACCACATTTAATTGGCTCATTTGTATACTCCTATGGGATTAAAGCAGGCATGTAATTTTTTCAATATCATTAATCAGAACCTTGGAATTTTCTTTATAGTCAATGGGAAGATCAATGAGGTGAACACCTGGCGTTTCGAGACATTGTTTAAGGCATTTGTAAAATTGATCCGCTTTCGAAATCCTGTATCCATTTGCACCATAACTTTTGGCATATAATACAAAATCAGGATTTGTAAAATTTAAGCCCTGTACTTCCAGGCCCATGTGCTCCTGTTTCCATTTAATCATGCCATAGGAAGAATCGTTCAAAATAATTACCACAAGATTTAGTTTGAGCCTGAAGGCTGTTTCCATTTCCTGGGAATTCATCATAAAACCACCGTCACCACATATGGCCACTATTTTTTTTTCAGGGTAAACAAGTCTTGCACCGATGGCAGAAGGGAATCCCGCGCCCATTGTTGCCAAGGCATTATCCAGAAGAAGCGTGTTTGGCATTGATGCCCGAAAATTTCTTGCAAACCATATTTTATAGACCCCATTATCAAGGGTAACGATTCCATCCTTTGGCATTGCCCTTTGCACATCAGCCACAATACGCTGGGGCAATAATGGGAAAGTATTATCCTGGGAACCGATGGCCAACTTTTCTTCAATGAGTTTTTTCATTTTCATGAAATATGAAAAGTCCCAATGTTCTTTTTTAGTTATTCCTTGCGTCAATAAATTTATATTATCCGCAAGATCACCGACTACATCCAGTTGAGGGAAATACACATCATCAGCCCGGGAGTAAAAATGATTGACATGGATAACACTGGGGCCTTCTCTATCCATAAAAAATGGGGGTTTTTCAATAATATCATGACCCAGGTTTATTATAAGATCTGATCTGTCCACAGCACAATGGAGAAAGTCATGCTCTGATAAAGCTGCTGTACCTATGAATAAAGGATTGTTTTCATCCACAATACCTTTACCCATTTGGGTATTAAAAAATGGTATCCCTGTCTTTTCGATAAAAGTTGAAAAAGATTTTACACAATCATGTCTGGTGCCTCCTGCACCAATAAGGATAAGGGGTCGTTTTGCAGATTCAATTTTTTGGATTGCTTTGTAAATGACTTCTTGTGTTGCTATAGGACGACCCTTTGGATAGATTGAAAAGAGAGTTGCCAGGGTCTCTTCCTTTGCAATATCTTCGGCCAGTTCAAGATGGACAGCCCCCGGCCTTTCTTCAAGGGAGAGTCTAAAAGCCTCTCTTACCATGGAAGGCATGATATCTCCGTTCACAATGGATTTGCTATATTTTGTGATGGGCTTCATCATGGCAACCACATCAATGATCTGAAATTTTCCCTGTTTAGATTTTTTAATGGGTTTTTGGCCTGTTATAACAAGAAGGGGCATACCGCCAAGCTGGGCATAGGCAACAGCAGTAACAAGATTGGTCGCTCCCGGTCCTAATGTTGATAAACACACTCCGGTTGTGTGGGTTAATCTTCCATAGGTTGCAGCCATAAAACCGGCAGATTGTTCATGGCGGGTCAGTATCAATTGAATATTAGAATTTTTCAGGGATTCCAGAAAATCTAGATTTTCTTCTCCGGGAATGCCAAAAACATATTTAACACCTTCATTTTCAAGAGCCTTAACAAACAGATCTGAAACTTTCATCAATCCTCCTTCCTAATTAGTCTTTGAACGAAAACCCACTCATCTACTGCGTTGCTGCAAAATTTTGAAATCCTCATGTACTGGAGTACACTCCGGTTTCAAAATTTCTTGCGCCTTGTATATGAGCAATTTTTCATCCAAATACGGGTTTTCGGTCAGGCACTAATTACGGATAAAATTAAGCGCGAGTTAATAGTTTAGTCTGGTGTTAGGCAAAAAGCTTACATTTTTCTGGTATAATGGAACTTTCCTATATTTTGTTCATAACAATCCAAAACCAAATGCTTGATAAAAGAAAGTAAATGGCGAAAAATTCAAAGATCAAATAAATGCAGTAGTACCAGAGCCGATCAAGTAATCCAATTGGAACTAATAGTCCAACTTTAACAAGCAAAAGAAAAAACAAAGAATAATATGTATAATAGTATCCTTGTTTTGTAACCAATTCTGTAACAAAAAATAAACTTATATTTAATAATATTAATAAATTTGTTGTACGTGAAAGATTAGACCAATAGATTGCCATTTGTTTTTCAAATAAGGTATTTAACTTTATAATAGTTTGGAACATTTTTGACTCAGGCGTCATGCTTTTTCTCCCTATTGTAAAAAAGGTAGATAAATGAGACAAGAGCAGCTATCAGGTATGATCTGGGTAATAGTTCAACAGCATTCTCATACCTTAGCAAGAAAAACCCCATCAAAGCAAAAACAGCGAGAAAAAACTGGGAAAAATAGCTTTTGATAAAGATATATTCATGAGCAGTAGTGGATTTTGCTAAATCAAAAAATCTTTTATTAAAAGCAAGTCTGAATATAGAGGTGCAAAAGGTTATGACTGCAAGGATCAGAAGAAGAGGGGCTGTGTCCAATTCTTGGGACAACGCTCCCCTTAGAATCCATGAAAGACTATATAGGCAGACAGCGGCTGTATACATAATATTTTTAGGCAAGCGGTCTATGCTATTTTTTATAATTATAAAAATGGCTCCAAAGATCACCATAAGCAAAATAACAAGTAAACCAAGCTTCCAATAGCTTTGCCTGACAATTAGAAAAAGTGAAATCATCCAGAAATAGCTCTCAAGGTAAAGGAAAATACCATCCACGGTAAATATAAATCTTGAATTGAAGCGATCTTTGTATCCTGTAACAAATCTGAAACTGAGCGGAGCTGCTGATACTATACCTGTATCAAGTTTTATTCCGCCGGTCTTTAGCACAAAAAATATGGCGGATACTATAACAATACCGACAGAAAATATATAAACAGATAAAAAGCCGGATTTTTCGAGTATTGCTCCCCCGGCAAATATCCCCGTTTTTAAAACTACAAGGACAAAAATCTGGAAATTTCCAAATTTTTGTCCTGAATTGTCCTGTGTTATTGTATCAAGAAAGAGAAGCCTTTGAATCATCCAGAAGTTACAATTGAAAACACCATTTAAGAATCCGGAAATGATAATGAAAATTATGTCCTTTTCCATAAAGAACAGGGTAATAAGGGTAATCTCACTTAAAAGGGAAAAGACGATGAGATATCTCAAAGATAGATGTTTGGAAATCCTGTCCCAAAGATACAGGTTTGTGAAAAAACCAATACCCGTGATGGCAATAAAAAAGCAAATCTCTGCAAGAGAGAACCCGGCTTCATAAAGATATACTGGAATATAAAAGGGAAACAGCCCTATAAGGAACGAATGCACACCAAGAAAAGAATACAGACCGCGAGCCTGCAGGGTCATCTTATGCAAGGGCAAATCCATTTTAGAATATATCTTTCTGATTGATTTTAAGCCGATTTAAGACATCATAAAAGTGACTTAGTTCTTGTTTTTCCCCATAACGCGGATAATGGTGCATCTTTAAATATGGCCTGGAATTGACTTCAAGAAATATCACACGTTGATCAGTATATGGAAATTCTATTCCTTTTTCAAAAATAGCATCAATTCCTAAGATGTTGGCATTAAAATAGGGAATGATTTTCAGGAAAAGTTCCCTGTTTTGTTCATGCATGCTTTCTTTATCAAGGGTTTCAATGATGCCGCCCGGTGCCAGGGCAACCCGGTTATAAAGGGTAACCATTTCTCCTTTTGATGGTATGGATGTAAAACAAAGACTACTTTTTTTCAGGAATCGGGCCGTTCTCAAATTTTTTCCGATTGGGTGGATAACTGGATAAAGTGCCGTCTTCTCTCGCAGGTCATTTTCCCTGTTTATAAGCTCTTCTATGCTTGAGTTCCCGTCCCCGATTACAAATGGCGGATATCGTCTGATGACGGACATTATTTCATCCTTTACCACCACAACGCGATAATTTTTTCCTTTAAGATACTGCTCTATTACTGAACTCGGCCACCATATTTTAACAAGTACAATGGCTTTGAGCAATTGAGTATAGTTGTTAATGGGGAAATGGCTGCCCCGGGAAAAACCGCTGACATTTGGTTTGACAACCAAGGGGAATCCATATTCTTTTGCAAACAAGAAAGGTTTAACAAAGCCCCAGAAAATTTCACCCTTTGCATGGGGTATACCATTTTGAGAAAACATTTCTCTGGCCTGTTTTTTTGAACGACAGCTTTTCCTTGTGGATAGCGAATTGTAATTGCTACAGCCTCCAAGAAATTTTTTATCAACCCATGAATAGATTATTCGTTTCAAAGATTTCATAGTTTAACCTTATAATGTGCTTTTGTTTTTTTTAAAAAAATGCTTTCGCCTGTTTCATTTTTGGGAATATTTTTTACAAGCTTTGCAGCAAGTGACATTGTTAATTTTATAATGTTCTTTTTTTCACTTGAATCAACATTTTCAGCAAGCAGAACAAGTGGCATTGGAAGAAAAAGGTTTATTTCAATAATGTGAAATTTTTTATTAAAGATTTCTTCTATATTATTTGCCTTTAACCCGATCCTTGCCACGCGAAATCCTCCAATATTTCTCAAAAGAGACCAGATGGCCTGTAATTGTTTTGCGCTAAGAGTCTTTGTTATATCTACATAGCAGGTGCAGGGGTTATGTATTGAATTTATTGGATGTCTTTTTGGGCATGTATTTGTCACCTCGGTCACAGACAAAAAATCATAATTATCGGGTTTGTCAGGAGAACGTAAATAATATATCTCAAACTCCTTTTCTCCAGGGGCTGCATCCTGAACGATAAAGGGCATGTCTTGTGTTTTGGGAAAACCCTGAAACCCTCTGTATTCATTTTCGTTATTTGCACGAATAATACCATTGGAATTCTGGCCCCATTCAGGCTTTATAAAAACAGGGTAAGTCTTTGGGGGTTGATCAGGATCATAGTAGTATTGTTCAAGTCTCCAGCGAGGGGGAATGATTGTGTCCATGTCCAGTTTTGAAAATATTCCCTTTTTTTTATTAAAAAATGTACTGTTTAGTTGGAAATAATTCCATGGAAGGGCTCTGTGATGCATACAGGCCCATATAAACCAGAAAACCAGAGAAATTCGAGGATAGGTTTTCAAAATGTTACCTGACCCGACTGAAGATGTTACCCCTGGCGGCATCATCGGATGATATATGGATGCTGAAGTTAATCACTGGCACTCCTCAATATTTTTTTGAGACTTATTCCTTATGGGCTTGTTTAACTTTATGTCATGGAAATCAAAACCTTGTTTCAATGTGGGTTTTATGATTTCAAAATAGGGTGAGATGTCAAAATCTCGAGGCGCAAATAGGCTGTGGTGGCGTATATGCATGATTTCTTTTAGATAACGCTTTCCTTCCCGGGTTTTGCATTGCAGCAATTTAATATCCGGTAGTATGGGGTAATTAACAGACTGAAATGCTTCGGCAATTATTGATGAGCATATGGCACGGGTGGGGTCACCGCTGCCAAGGGCAAGCATCCGCCGTTTCCAACTGCCGGGTACTGGTGGTGTCGTAATAAAATAACGTAAAAGATCAAAAACGTTTTTTAAATCATAGGTGTGTCCCATCTTGTTGATTATATGGTGCAATAACATATCGATTTCGTCAGTGGTAAGGCCTTTTGGACGACAGATACGCGTATGAATGGATTCATACTCTTTGAGTGGAACTATTCGAACACCTTCAACAACATCTGCTTCGATCAGGTTGAGGTCTCCATCAATATTCCTTGCTCCGTTAAGAGCATCGCCAATGAATAAGGCTGCATGTGACCAACTCGATTGAGTCAGATACTTGATTGCAGCACTGAATCTGCTGGTACCTTCCACCAGTAATACATCGCCTTTTTGGAGACAGGCAGCCAGATCTCCGGGTTTGGATGTGCTTATCTGGGATTCTTCTCGAGGTTTCGATAAGAACTGTGCCAAATGTGTTCCGATTCTTCTTAGCATATTACTCCATATCATACCTTCAAGGTTTTAAGCGATTATTTTCAAGGACCCGGTAATACAGAAATTCCGTGGCCTATAAATTTCAAATAATTGATGACAGCCTTTGATAAGCATTATTCAGTTTAACAAATTCTTCATGGGAGCCACCCGTATCAGGGTGAACCTGTCTTGCGAGCCTGCGGTAAAGTTTGGATAAGTTTTTTTTTGTCATGGTTTTAAGCTCTTTTTTTGTTATATTAAAAATTTTGCAGGCTTTGTCCGTGGAAATGGATTTTTTGGGCCTGGGCTTAAAAGAACGATGCCGGAACATGAAGCTTTTGGCAAAATCATCCAATAGTGTTGTGTCTGCGTAAGAATGATCAAAGAACATTATGCAGTAGCGGATCATGTATTCATCAAGATGGGTGCCTTTGTTAAAAAGTTCAATATTCAGTCGACAGATTTCTTTGGAAAAATATTCATCCACTTTTTCCTGGTCAAGGACATGGGGCATTGTTTTTGCCATAAACCCTGAAAAAAAACTCTGGAGGTCAAAAACTGTATAAACATAGGATTTTAATTCATGGGTTTTTAATGAAAATTCCTGTTTGAGAAAATACTGCTCAATTTCATCCCTGGATTGATGGATAACGTCTTTAAACAGAACCGCAGGCATTTTCTCCACAGGGCCTTGATCCATATTCCCAAATTTTAAGAAGTGAGTTCTTCTCTTGTCAAAATTGTGGACTCGGGCAGCAATATGATTTTTTTCTTTTTTGGTTAAATTTTTGTGATACTTATTTGAGGATCTACTTTTAAAGGTTTCAATCGCCCGTCTGATATCCGCCCTGATCCAGGGCCAGAATAGATCCTCTAGTTCATCCGAATCATAATCCGCACCAGATTCAGACAGGATATCTTCCATGTTTTCATCAAAATAAAATGCATTACCACCGGGATATTTAACAAACAAAGACGGATCTGAACCAAGGTCAAACAAATCCCTGAAGGTCAATTGTGAATCGATGATACAAGATTCCCTTAAAATATACTGTGACTGCCCGTGATTTTTTTTATACGCAATATACATGATTAAAATTATACAGCATAATTTAGTGAATGGATAATTTAAACCCAAAACAATATGACAAGTTCTTTTTTGAAAAAAGGTGACCAGGCCAAAAAAATATTAAAACAAATTGCCGGATCACCCTGTGATCCACACTGAGATCATAGAACAATACTATTCAAAGTCGTGAACAAATATAAAATCATTTTCAGCTTTAGCGCTGTGACAGTTAACACATCCCTTTGGCTTTCCATAGGGCTTTGCTTTTCCCTTGGGGGAATATCTTACCCAGAACCAGTCTCCGGCCTTTGGGTTATATCCTTTGACTTTATACATGACGGTAATGGCCATGAGTTTCTTTCTCTTGTTATAATTTTCTTTTACCTGGATTGCTCCGTATTCAAGGGGAGCTTCAGATGAACCATAGGCCTTGTCATTCACATAAACCTTATGAAAAGATCCATGGGGTTCGTTCCCTTCTAACATCCCTTTGTGGTCATCCCAGAATTCCCATTGAGTATATGGGGAGGTCTTTGTGATGTGCTTCCACAGTTCTTTAGGCTTAGCTCCCGGCATTTGGGCTATTGCTGTTGTTACCATAAAGATTACCAGACAAATAATAACAAACCCTGTGATTTTTTTAACATGTGCCATAATAACTCCTTATTAAGCGGGTTAATAAAAGTACAATTGATAGCTATTATTAAATAATAAAGATATTTTACTATTGCTTTAATCGGTTTGTCGTTAAGAGTTAAAAAATCTTACAAAAAAAGAATTAATGATTTTTTAAGTGATTTTTTATTTTTTCCCGGATCTGCTCCGGTAGCGGTGTGGTAAAGGAATCAGCTTCCTTTTCAGCTTCTATTTTTAAAATCACTTTTCGGATTAGTTCCAATTGTTTTTTATATCTTAAACACAAATGACACATCATAAGATGAAATTTAATTCCAAGTCTAATCTTTAATGGAAGTTTTACATCCATGGATTGGGAAATTAAATAGGATATATCTTTGCACCTGAACAGCCAGTGGTTTATCATCTTAATCCTTTTTTTCGAGCCAGTTGGCTTCGATACATATCCTCATCAATGCGCGGGCCCTGTGGAGTATTACCCAGCAATTAGTCGTGCTTATATTTAAAACCTTACAAATGGTTTGGGTTGTTTCGCCTTCCAACTCTCTAAGGGTCAGTGCAAGTGAAGGCCTTTTTGGAAGATCTTGAAAACATTTTTTTACGATATCTAAAAAAGATTTTTGCTCAAGTAAAAGCTCAGGGTTTGATGACCATTTGGCCGGTTCGGTTTCCCACTTTCCTGTTTCATCAAAAATATCGCCCTTAAACCCGGGTTCTAAAATATTGTCTTGAAGAACAGGTTCCCGGTATTTTTTACGGATAAAATCAATAATTTTGTGTTTTAAGATACTGGTTAACCAGGTTTTTTCCGATGATTTTCCTTTGAAATTGTCTTTTGATTTCAGAGCAGCTGTCAAGGTCTCCTGGACAAGGTCCTGGGCAATAAATTCATCTTGGATCCTGTGCAGTGCAAATGAATACAGGTAGTCTCCATATTTGTCCACCCATGTGGATGGAGGGTTTAAAATGTGATTCGCCGTAATGATCAGCCTCTTGAGTTATTTTTTATATGACAGAGTTTTTAATTTAACCAGCCTGTACTCTCTTGTACCAAGACCTATTTTTTGGGCATAGTCAAGTTGATGCTCCCAGTCAACAGAAGGGTAAAGACCTTTAAATTTGTCTTCACCCGGTTTCAGGTTTGTTTTTAATATGGTTCCAGGCAAGGCTTGTTGCTGGTTCACAAGGTCAGCGCAGG
>Ga0307989_1000428_pt1 | contig 27882 bp, 21 predicted proteins | sample EllFjometagen185_FD_203164 | JGI IMG/M metagenome (GOLD analysis project Ga0307989, IMG submission 203164) | Marine microbial communities from Ellis Fjord, Antarctic Ocean - #185 | ecosystem: Environmental > Aquatic > Marine > Unclassified | place: Southern Ocean | collected 2014-10-08 | reverse complement strand
TTTAGAGTATCGTTTCCATCATTTCCGACAAGAAGATCATTGTCTTCGTTTCCAAAGAGTGTATCATTACCATCTTCTCCATAAAGGCTGTCTTCTCCTAAACCTCCATTTAAAGTATCAATACCAGAACCTCCGTTGATAAAATCGTTTCCTTCATCACCGTTAAGAATATCATCACCATTTTGACCATATAAAGTATCATTTTCTGAACCACCTGAGAGTGTATCATTGTCGTTACCACCAAGTAAACGATCTATACCCGCTCCTCCATTTAGAGTATCGTTTCCATCATTTCCGACAAGAAGATCATTGCCCCCACCTCCATACACTTCATCATCACCTACTTTTCCGTAAACACGATCATTTCCTTCGCCGCCATTGATAATATCATTATTAAACCCTCCAAGTATCGTATCATTATCTGAAGTACCATCGACAATACGACCTTTGTCAACATTAACGGTGACATTCTGAGTTGTTAACCCTCCATTTCCATCACTAACTGTATAAGTAAGTATATCAGTTCCAAAAAAGTGTTGATTTGGAGTGTAGATAACTTTTCCATCAACAATACTTGCAGTTCCGTTTGTTCCGTTTGTAACTGAATCAAGGCTTAAATCGTCTCCGTCAATATCTGAAGTTCCTGTTAAAACATCTATTTCAACTGGTTTGTTTTCACGAGTTGTTGTTGTTTTATCTGTTGCCGTTGGAGCATCGTTTACGGAATTTATATTTATAGTAAATTCTTTGGTAACTACACCCCCCCTTCCGTCACTGATTGTGTAAGTGATTGTATCAGTTCCATTGAAGTTTTCGTTTGGAGTATACACTATTATTTCACCATTACCAACTTCAGTTATTCCATGTTCTCCATTAGTAACTGATTCAATTATTAATTCATCTCCGTCAACATCTGTTGCACCATTTAGAATATCAATTATTACAGAATTGTCTTCATCTGTTGTTGCTGTTGTTGTTATTGTAGCTGTTGGATTATCATTTATTGAATCCACATTTACAGTAACGGTAGCAGTTCTTATTGCTCCACTTGAATCTTCTACAGAATAAATAAAAGTATCAGTTCCATTGAAGTTTTCGTTTGGAGTGTATGTAATTGTAGCATTATCATTCAATATAACTGAACCATTCAAAGGTTGTTCTAATGTAATGTTTTCTTTTGCTAAAACATCTTCAACATCAAAGTCATTTGAAAGAATGTTTATTATAACCTGATTATCTTCACTAGTTGAAGTGCTATCATTATTTGCAATCGGAACATCATTTACTGCATTTACATTTATAGTTAATTCTTTTGTAACTGCATTACTGTTAGAATCTGAAATTGTATAAGTGATTGTGTCAGTTCCATTAAAATTTTCATTTGGAGTATAAAGTATTTTACCTTCAATAATTTCTGAAGTTCCATTTTCTCCATTTGTTACTAAATCGAGCGTTAATTCATCACCATCTGCATCAAACGCACCTTTTAATACATCAATTTTAATAAAGTTTTCTTCATTTGTTATTGCGGTTGTTACTGTTGCAATAGGAACATCTTCCACTGCATCTATTGTTATATTTAATGTTTTAGTAATCTCTCCACCATTAGAATCTGTGATTGTATAAGTAATAGTGTCGATTCCATTAAAATTAGCATTTGGAGTATAAACTACTCTACCTTCAATAATTTCCGAAGTTCCGTTTACTCCATTTGTTACTGAATTGATTGTCAATTCGTCACCTTCAATATCTGAGGCACCAGATAAAACATCTATTTCAACTGAACTGTCTTCATTTATTGTAGCTGTGGTTATTGTTGCTGTTGGAGTGTCATTTACTGATTTGACTTCAATATTTACTGTAGCAATTTTGGTAACTCCAATAGAATCCTTAATTTCATAAACAAAACTATCATTTCCATAAAAATTATCATTAGGAATATAACTAAATGTTCCATCTTCATTATCTGATAATGTACCATTTGTAGTGTAAGAAACTATTTTACTAAAAATTGGTGTACCATCTTCTGTATCGATATCATTTATCAACATATTTGAAATAAATATCACCAAAGAATTATCTTCAGTTGTTGAGAAATTATCATCTACTGCTTCAGGAGCATTGTTTTCAAAAAATATAAAATTATCATTTGTTAACTGGCTTCCTTCTATATTAAATAAAGTAAAAAATTGACTTTCTGTTGACCCTCCAAGATAAACCTTTAAAAAAGAGGTGATGCCTGAATTAATAAATATAGAGTTACTGAAAACAAGATCATCAACACTTTGTATATTTCTAAAATTACTTAAATCAATTTTTTCATTTGTATTATCAAGCTCAAAATCATAAATAAAATTATTAATATCTCCTGTTCCAACCTCTGGAGAATTATCTTTATGTATAACAAAAGTATCATCACCACCTTCCCCAGCGAAATATGTATTAGTTTCAACACCATCAAAATTAAAAAGTCTATTTCCATCTTGCAAATGGATTATATCATTTCCAGCACCCGCAGAAATTACATCTTTACCAGCTCCATCATATATTATATCATTTCCACCACCTGCTGTTATAATATCACGTCCAGCTCCACCATCTATAATATCATTTCCATTTAATCCATATAATTGATCATCACCGTTTTCACCATATATTTCATCATTTCCATCAGTATTAGCCGCTTCATCATATACAAAATTAATTTCACCAGTAGAAGAATTATAAACTCCTTGACCATCACCAAATATATAATCATTTCCATCTCCTCCATAAATAGCATCATCTCCTTCTGAACCAAACAAGAAGTCACCACCTCCCATTCCTTTAATTATATCAGCCCCTAAACTTGAACTTATTATTTGTGCTCCATCATTGCCTATAAATTCACCACCATTAACAACTTTAAAATTAAAAGTTTGCGTTATATAAGCACCATGTTCATCAATAACTTTTGCTTTTAAAACAATTTGACTTTCATTATCTGGTGCTGTGCCATTAAATTGAAGAGTTTCAGAATTAAATATTAACCATTCAGGCAAAGGCGATCCATCTTCTAATGTTACTTCATAGTTTAGTTCATCATTATTCGGATCTGATGCAGTAATAACTTGAGATAAGTAAAAAGAAAAAGAAGAACTTATATAACTTCTAACATTTTCCATTGATGAAATTATTTCTGGAGCTTGATTTTCAAAACCCTTGAAATGATTTTCTGTTAAATCTGAAATATTAATATTTTTTAATATTATTTGCTGCCCTAGACCAAGCTCAATTAATACATCTGCACCCATTTGTGACATGGGAATTTCATTAAAATCTTGTATATCTTCGCTTTGAAAAGGAGTGAAATCTAAATATTCTTTTGAATTATTTATATCAAAATCAATGATTGTATCAACACAACCAGGATTATTTGTTATAATAAATTTATCTCCACCAATACCTCCTGATAATAAGTTATCACCCTCTCCACCATTAATTACATCATCACCATCATCACCATACAATTCATCACTTTCTTTATTTCCAAAAATAGTATCATTTCCAGATCCACCATAAATTATATCAGTGCCATTATTAGTATCTTTTTCTACAATACTTACAGTATTCATATATTCATTTTTTATACCAGAAGCATCACCTTGTATGTAATCATCACCTTCTCCACCATATATTATATCACTTCCTATTTGTCCGAATATTTGATCGTCTCCTTCCATTCCTCTAATAGTATCATCTCCTGTGGTACCATTAATAAAGTTATTTTCTTCGTCTCCGGTTTTTTCCTCACCTGATTTGACAGATACATGGAATACACCAGAAGATTCACCACTATAAGAATCTTTAGCTATCATTTTTAAATTCATTTCACTTGGAATATCCGGCGTATTAACGCTAAATTGATTAGTGTTTGAATCAAAAATAAACCACTCTGGTAACGGTGAACCATCTTCCATTGTAAATTCATAACTTACTGGATCACCATCTGGATCTGATATTTGTGCAAAAGTTGAAACATTAAACGAAGCACTGTCGTTTATATACATATTTAAATCTTTTATACCAGAACTTGATTCTGGATTTTCATTAAGTCCATAAAAATGTTCTCTTTTTAAATCTACTGCATCTGTGTTTTTTAATATTAAAGTTTGACCATCGCCTAAATCTATTGAAGAATCATCACCCACTTGAGAAATAGAAATATCAGAATAACCTTTAACTATGTCGCTTGTGAAGGCTGCAAAATTTAAAGAATCATTTTGTGTATCAAAATCAATGATTGTATCTATGTTGTTTTTATTGTTAATAATCCAAAATTCATCGTCTCCATCTCCACCTGTTAATTCATTATTTCCTTCCCATCCGATCAAAATATCATCTCCATTTCCTCCGAAAATAATATCATCACCACCCCTACCTTCTAATTTATTGTCCGCAGAATTACCAATAATTGTATCATCGTAGTAGCTTCCAATTACATTCTCAATATTAATTAAAGTATCAAATGGACTACCTAAAGAATCAATAAAAATTGCCTTGCCTTCAACTAAATTAATATTCATTCTTGAATCTACATAACCTTCAAAACGTTGATCGTAATAGACTTCATCAACACCTTCTCCACCATCCATAATATCATTTCCATTAAATCCTCTTAAAACATCGTCACCTGCTTCAGCATATATTTCATTTGAGCCTTGCGCTCCAAATATAGTATCATTACCTGCACCACCATGAAGTATATCATCGCCACCTTCTCCATGAATAAGGTTATCTGCAGCATCACCTGTAATATTATCATCTTTAGTAGATCCATGTATGTTTTCTACATTAACAATTGTATCTCCTTCTGCGTCTCCTCCAGAAAATTCACCTGTTTCTAAATTTATATTTACACCTTGAGATGAATCTATATAGGTAACTTCATCAACACCTTCTCCACCATCAAGATAATCTGCACCTGAAAAACCTTCGACTCTATCATCACCGGCTCCACCATATAAAGTGTCATTACCCGCTCCACCCATTAATTTATCTCTTCCATCATTACCATAAAGAGTATCATCACCCTCTTGACCAATGAGCCAATCTTTATCATCTCCACCAGTTAAAATATCATTACCTGCACCACCATCAAGATAATCACCTCCATCATGTCCAGTGATTGTATCATTTCCACCTTTACCAAAAACATACTCGTTTAAATTAGATGTACTTATTACATCGTCTCCTTCGGTACCAACTTTTTTTAGAATATTACTATCATCATGAGACTCTATACTTCCACTTTCCATATCATCATAATAAGCTTGGGTACCGCTATCTATTTGAATATTTTCATCAGTTAAAAATAAATTGTCCTCACCAGAAATCGCTGATAGATCAGTATTAATTTGTGAAATGTTTATTTCTAATGCTTCTTTATTGTTGTATAAAACATGAGCAAGCTGAGTTAAAAAGTTTATATTATTTTCACCTGTAGCTTCTATTCTTGAAATAATTGTAGCGTAGTCCGTATTAATTTTTATAGAATCTGAAACAAAATCATAAGTAGCTTCTGAAAATATATTTGAAAAATTTCCCTGAATTAAAAACCTAGACATGAATTCATTAAAAACACCGTCCCATGCTTTTTTTAAATCCAAAGATGCAAAATGTCCCACAACATCTCTTGTGCCAAGTTGTTCCCATTCAACACCTGTAAATTGTTCAACAAAAGCAACTTTTCTTGCATCAATATTACTACCGTCAGTACTTTTCATAGAATCAGGATCTACGTTTTGTACTCCGGCCCATTGGTAAAGTATGTTTTCTAATTTTTCTGGGGCTAAACTTAATTCTTCTCCTTTTAAATTTACAAATTCTCTCATCATGTCCATTAGATCACTATCTTTTGAAAGAGCGATATGAAGTGAAGGAGTTGAACCATAACCACGAGAAAGCGGCATTAAAATAGATTCTAAGTTTATCTCAAAATTATTTCCAAATTGTTCACTTTGCGAACCTTTGTACCATGTATTCACATTATCATTCATAAAATGAACATCATAAACAATATTTCCAATATTACCGTTATTATAAACAACACTTGATTTGCCTGAGATGTAGTTTTCTTTTTGGTATTCGTCTAGAGTTGTATAATTTAAATTAATTTGTTGAATGTCGTATTCACTCAAAACTTTTAATTCACCATCTTCACTTATACCATTTTGATTTAAATCTTGCCAGATTACTAAGTCACTAAACTGTTCATCTCCTACATCTATTTTGCCGTTTTCATTTGTATCTAATAATCCCAATTCATCCCAAGCACTCATTCTATAATCACCAAAGAGTTCTGTGATATTGTCTATGTTTCCGTTTCCGTCTCTGTCAAGAGCAAGTTGTCCATCATCGGCTGCTATCCACCCAACTCTTTCTGCAAAGTCGTCATTATCAATATCGAAAAATACATTTGTATCGTCATATAGATGAGTTGTTTCTATACCATCTCCGTCAAGGTCAAATGCAAGTGGTGAGGCATGATTTAATGCATTTCCAAGGTAATTAGTAGAATTGGTTATTTTACTACTAAGAGAAAAATCAAAGTTGTTTGTTAGATTATTTATTACTGTATCTTCCCAGCTACTTCCATATCCAAACGATGATTCGAGGGAATTAAATTTACCAGTAATCCAGTTAAAAGCAGTTGAATTTACTTCATAGGTATTTCCCATTATATATTCTACTGTTTCAGATTTATTGTATATAAAATCAAAAAAGTTATCAATAAAGGAATTGTTGAATTCTTTGTTTACAGCAGGTGTCCACCATTCATTTCCGTTATCATCAGGTAAGTCAAGACCTTTCCATTCTGTAGATTCTACTGCATTTAATTCTTCTGCTTTTATTTGGCCTGCTTTGACCATATATGCTAGCGCTGTGTTACAGTTTTGAGTAAGAAGTTCATAATCATAACCTTGATTATTTATTCTTTGTCCTTCGGATATCATTGAGCTCCATATTTGAGAAAGATCGGAGTCTGAGCCGTTGGCTATTCTGGAGGAATGGACACTAGGGTCGTTCGCTTCTCGCCAATCGACTGAAAATTTACTATAATAATCACGATAAACAATCAAATCTCCATTTTGAATATTATCAGTATTTAATCTATTTTCTTTTCCCTTCTCAATAAGTCCTCCTCTTAGAATTTCTTGATTACCATTATCATCTGTATAAATGATATAGGTATGCTGTGGAGAACCTTGGTCAAACATCCAAGCAGTGTCTTTTACATCTTTTGTTCTAATTTCTATTGTTGCCATAATACTTAGTTTGTTAGCTTGTTAATTAAATTATTTTCCTTGATAATAACTTGTATAAATACCTAGGATTTTGTTATTCTTTTGTTCAATCCAAATCTTCCATTCTCTTGGATATAAAGATCCAAATACATTGTGCTCATATATAAAAAATATTGAATCTTTATATAAGATCTTTTTACCAGCATTATATATGTATATATCTTTTGTTCTTTCATTTTCTAAACTATATTGCTTTGTCTTCATTTTATTTAATATATTTGTTACTTCATCCACATCACTCCCAACAGGATGAAGATAATTTAAAACTTCTTGCGCTTGTTCTGAAGTATCGTACTTTTGAAATTTAAAGTTTTTATATATGTTTGCATAAACCACAGTAAATGACTTTAGTCTTTTTCTTCTGTAGGAGAACTCGTAAGGAATATAAAATTTGTTATTATAATCTGGATTAGATTTTATGGTTATTTTTATTAGTTTTTGTTGAATACCTTTTAATTTATCTAATAAACTTAGATTATCTTTAGTTACAATATATCTGAATACGTGGTGTTCATAGGGGTAATTCATACATCTTGCATAGTGGTTAACTCTAATGTCATAACGATTTTTCGCTTTTAAATCTTTTATTGCTTGTTGAGTTTCTTCTTCCGTAGGAGAAATGCGTTCCCATTGACAATAGGTATTCTTACTCTTCTCATTATCTATATATTCATACTCAGCACCTAGTTTCTTCATTTGTTGAATTACATCATTAAGTCTATGAGAATCTACATAGGTTCTATTAAGTGCTTTTTGTAATTGTTTTGCTGAGGAATAGTTTTCAAATTTATTTAACATTTTTGCCTCTGAGTTTTGTTGAAAGAGTATTATTGTTGTAAATGCTAATATTATTATTAAGAATATTTTTTTTATCATATTGTGATCCTGAGATTGTTTGTATTATTGTTATAGTTTAAGCAAATAAGATTGTCGTGTCGTGTTTTACACTTTATTGCAATGACCGCAGGAATTTCCGCGTTAATGTTTTTATAAGCAACAGTAAATAATCCATTGTTACTTAAATTATGATTATTTGTATTATCTATATACTGCCAATCTCCTATATTTTGAAATCCATCATCTTTGTAAGCTTCATTTGCTAAAAATGCATTTACTACTTTTTGGTTTAGTTCTGTCATTTTGATATGTTATTAAATTATTACTTTATAAAAAATTAATTTTTAAATTAGAATTTTTTTCCTTTGTAAAAAGTTACAATACAGTTTTTTGTTTTTAAAAAAACATATTTTTGTTCAGAAAAATTTTTATAGTTTTTATAGTATTTTATTAATTTGTGTTTAGCGAAAGAGTTTTTGTATACATTTTTATCTTTCAATAATACGTAATTATTGTTGCCAATAGTTTTTCCTGAACACCAATCAGCAAAACATCCAATAATTCTAACTGTTCCATCTGCATCTCTCATAATAAAATTTTGATACAAAGAAGTTGGATTGTTATTTTCATACTCATACCTTATTGTATAATCATAATGACCTCTTAATCTTTTTCTATACATTAATAATTCTTCCGCTTTCTCACACTCATTTTCACTTCTATACTTTTCAGGACTTGTTCTTATTTTCTTTCCATTTATTGTTACATATTCAGGTGCTGGTTTTATTTTTCCTGAAGCGATTAAATCTTCTCTATCACTCACATCAACTAAAGTATTTTCAAGAGACGTTTTTTTATCTAGAAAAGAGCATGAATTTATTGTTATTAGTAAGAGTATAATGCTTAGTAATAATATTGTTTTGTTTTTTATCATGTCGCGATCTTGAGATTATTTATATTATTATTACAATTTAAATAGGCGAGATTGCTGTGTTGCTGTGCTCCTTGCAATAACAACGAAGGGAAAATAATTTTCAAATAAGAAATATCTATTAAATTTTCCCATTTTGTTTTCTGATTTCTTTAAATTACCAACATCTTAGTATAAAAATTACTTTAAAATTAAATTTTTTAAGTTCAACAAAAAAACTAGGAAAATGTAAATTTCCCTGTATTTATATTAATACTTTTTGTATGTTTGATATATTGTAAATTAAATCACTATATAAAAATTAAAATGACAGATAAAAATAATAATAAAATGAAAACAATAAATAAAGAACAGGAGAAGAAAACCATTCAGCTTCCTGCTTTTATTTCTATTGAAAGCGCTTTAGGTGCAGTTTCAATGTTGGCAATGAAGTCAAATAATCATAAATATTTATTTGTTTCTGATTATGAATGGTTGATTATGCCACCGATTGCTTTAAAACAATTTGTATTATTTAGAACTGAAAAAAATGAACCAATTGCTTTTATTAGTTGGGCTTCTGTAAATGAAGAAGTTGAAAAAAGATTATTAAATGGAAAAAATAAATTAAAACCACAGGAATGGAATTCTGGCAATAAACTTTATATTATTGATATGATTACTCCTTACGGAATTGGAAAGGAAATTCTCAAACAATTAAATGAAAAACAATTCAAAGATAAAGATGTTTATCTAATTCGTCCTAAAAAAGATGAAAAAGGTATTGAAGGAAAATTATTGAAAGAACTGATTGAAGAGTTTAAGGATAAGAAGTAGATTTTAGTACTAAAACTTCACTAACTTCATTTTTCTGAGTAATTCTTCTTTTTTCTTGTTACTCATTTTTAAACCAACTTGTTCATAAAAATAAGTACCTTTACTATCACTAGATAAAGGTATTATGCTTTTTAAATAATATGAAATAGATTTAACTACACAAAATGTTAGGAATTTATATAACCTTTCTTTGTCTGCATGAAAATCTTCTAAAGCATTATAATATTCTATTTTACTTTCTCTGTTTCCAGAAATATTAATTAAAGGATATCCGCTTTGTATGAGAATATAATTTGAAACCAAACGTGCCATTATACCGTTTGCATCAATAAATGGATGAACGATACATAAAAATCCATGCATTTCTGCTGCTAATATTAATGGATGTAATTTAGTTTTGGCTTTATTATAAAATTCAAAATATTGTCGCATTTTTTCTCTTAATATATCATAACTAGGTGGTATATATTCTGAACCTGTAATTGTTATATTCTTTCTTCTATACATTCCAGCTCTTGGAGTATTCAAACTTTTAAGAAACAAATAATGCATCTGTAATAAAATTTCTTCATTTAATTCACGCTTTTCTGCAATACATTGCTTCATGTAACGTAATGTTTCTATGTGATTAATAGCTTCTAAATGATTGTCTAAACTTACACCTGGTATAACTTTATTTTCTTTCAAAACCTTAGTTATATCTTCTCTGGATATAAGATTGTGTTCAATTGCATTGCTATGAAATATAAATCTTTCTTCAATTTTTTCTTCAAATTTACAAGACGTCTTAAAATCTAAAGGTAAAAAACTATTCAAACATTTTAAAAGATCTTCTGCTTCTGCTATTAAATCACTAAGCTCTATGTTATAACCAGTAGGATACATTTCTTCTATTATCATAGCAAGATATGTATCAAATTGAATGTTGTTTTCTTTTTTTAATTTCCTGAATAAACCCATGAATCTATTTACCTATTCCAAAATATTTAAAACCTAGTTTTTGTAGTTCCTTCTCATTCAAAATATTTCTCAAATCTACAATTATCTTATCTTTAACTAGACCTGAAATTTTCTTATAATCAAGCTTTTTAAATTCTTCCCATTCTGTGACCACAACTATACATTCTGAGTTTTGTGAAGCCTCATAAGGATTGCTAAAAAAACTTATATTTTGTAATGCCTCATTAGATAACATTTGCTTTGTCTTAGGAATACCTTGGGGATCATATGCATTTACAATTGCTTTTTTCTGATTTAATCCTTCTATAATATCCAAAGCTGGACTGTATCTTGTATCATCTGTGTTTGCTTTGAATGTTAAACCTAATAAAGTTATTTTTTTGTTTTGAACGCCATTTAAAATTTTAGCAATTTTCTCAGCCATTGCTTTTTTTCTTTTAATATTAGATTCAACTGTTGCTCTTATAATACTAATATCAACATCGTATTCTTCACCAGTACGAACTAACGCAACTGTATCTTTTGGAAAACACGAACCACCCATTCCTGGTCCTGCATTTAAAAATTTATTTCCTATTCTTTTATCCAAACCCATTGCTTGCGCAAGCTCTATTACATTACCACCAGTCTTTTCACATAAGTCAGCCATTTCATTTATAAAGCCAATTTTAGCTGCGAGAAAAGCATTAGAGGCATATTTTATTAATTCAGCTGTTTCTATTGTAGTAAAAATTATTGGATAACCCTTTTCTGTTATTGGTTGATACAACTTACTCATTGCTTTTTTTGCGGAATCATTTTCTACACCAACGATGATTCTATCAGGATATAAAAAATCTTTTATTGAACTTCCCTGTTTTGAAAATTCTGGATTTGAAACAATATCAAATTTTAAACTTAGGTTTGTTTCTTGAATTGATTTTTTTATTTTTCTATTTATTCCAACTGGTACTGTTGATCTTGTAACAACAACATAGTATTTTGAATCTGTTATTGTTTTAGCAATTTGTTTTGCTACACCGAAAACAGCTGAAAGATCTGCAGTACCGTCTTTGTTTTCTGGAGTATTTACTGCAATAAAAATAACTTCGGCTTCTTTTAATGCTTCTGCTAAATTTGCAGTAAAAGATATTGTTTTATTTTGAATATTTCTTGTAAGAATTTCTTGTAATCCTTCTTCATATAAGGTCGGAATACCTTGTTGAAGTTGTTGAATTTTTTGTTTATCTATGTCAACACAAGTAATTTGATGCCCCAAATCAGCTAAGCAAACACCTTCTGTTAAACCAATATAACCTGTACCAATTATTGTAATATTCATTATTTAAACAATTTTTCGTAGTATTTTTTAATCATTTCTTTTACATCTTTTTCTATTTTTTTATCTAGTAAAGAATAAGCAATGTTTGCTTCTAAATAACCCATTAATCTACCACAATCAAATCGATCTTCTTTAAATCTTAATCCAAAAAATCTACTACTTTTAATCATATCTTTCATTGCATCTGTGATTTGATATTCACCACCTGCTCCTGGTTGAATTCTTTCTATGTAATCAAAAATTTCTGGTTCAAATAAATATCTACCCGTTAAAGAAGTTCTAGATGGTGCATCTTCTAATTTTGGTTTTTCAACCATGTCTTGTATTTCTACGACTGTTCCATCATCTGATTTTGGATCAATAATACCATAACTTGAAACTTCATTTTCTGGAACATCTGCTACTGCCACAATATTACACTTGCCACCTTTTTCTTCATAAAGCTTTATCATGTCTTTTGTGAAGTTTCTTTTGTAAATTAACTCATCAGCATTAATAACAACAAACGGCTCATCTCCTACAAAATTTTTAGCACATAAAATTGCATGTCCTAAACCCATTGCATATTGTTGACGAACAAAAGCAATATGACCAGCTTTCGGTAACCAACCTTTTGTTTGTTCTAATAAATCTTTTTTATTTTTCTCATCTAAAATCTTTTGTAATTCATAAGCATGATCAAAATGATTTACTAATGAATTTTTGTTTCTACCTATAATAAAAATAAATCTGTCAATACCAGCATCACGAGCTTCTTCAAACGCATGCTGAATTAATGGTTTGCTTGCAACTGGTAACATTTCTTTTGGCGTTGCTTTTGTTGCTGGCAAAAATCTTGTTCCTAAACCTGCAACTGGAAAAACTACTGTTCTAACTTTTTTGGTCATTTTTTAAAACCTCTTGTTATTTTTAATTATATTACAATACTTTCAAACAATACTTTCTGGTTTATATTTTATCTTTTAAAACAATCGTTATTTGAAAGCACTGTATCAATTTTCTTTTTTAATAATTTATTCAATACTTTTATATCTTTCTCTTGTTTATATTCTGTATATATTGGATCTCCAAATTCAATATTTATTTTTGAAAATGGCAAAAAAACTTGGAACTTATCCCATGTATCCAATTCTTTATATTTTGAACAATTTATAGCAACTGGAAAAATTGGAGCATCTGATAATTTACCTATATTAATTATTTCTCCATTACATTGTTTTGCCGGACCCCTTGGTCCATCTGGTGTTATACAAAATATTCTTCCGCCTCTTAATTCTTTTATTAAACTTCTAATCGCTCCTAAACCACCCTTATTTTTAGAAGATCCTTTTTTCTTATCAATTGATGATCCTAATATTTCCTTAAATCCAAATAATTTTAAAGTTTTACTTGCGAATTGACCGTCTTTGTGTTTTGAAGCTAAAGTTCCGAACCTAGCTTTCTTAATACCTTTTGCACATTCTTTAGTGACAAGAGGAGAGATTAATATTTTACAATGCCAAGAAGCTAAAATAATACCATGACCTTTTTTTATGTATTTTTTAACTTTCTCAGAACCTTTAATTGTTTTTTTACTAGTTAGATAAACAAACCTAACATAAAGAGAAAGCAAAAAGCATAAAGACCTGTGTACCGCAGTAATTCTAATTATTTTTTTTAAATTTTGGTTCATTTCTTTTGTTCTTTATCAAACTGATTTTTATATAATTCACTATACATACCATTTTTCTTTAATAAATCAAAATGTTTTCCTTCTTCCACCGCTGTACCTTCTGAAATTACATAAATAGTATCAGCATTAATTATAGTGGATAATCTATGTGCAATTATAATTGTTGTTCTTTTTTTCATTAATTCTTTTAAAGCTTTTTGAATTAACTTTTCTGAAATTGGATCTAGAGCTGAAGTTGCTTCATCTAAAAGTAAGATTGAGGCATTTTTTAAAAACGCTCTAGCAATAGATATTCTTTGTTTTTGTCCCCCTGATAATAACGAACCACCTTGACCTACCACAGCATCATAACCATCAGGTAGTTTTTCTATAAACTCATCTGCGGCAGCTAATTTTGCTGCTTGTTTAATTTCTTTATCTGTTGCATCTAATTTTCCGTATCGAATATTTTCCTTGATACTTAAATTGAATAATTTTGCATCTTGACTAACAATTGCTATATTATCTCTTAGAGATTTTATTGTTATGTCTTTAATATTATGACCATCAACTATAACTTCTCCTTTTTGTGAATCATAAAATCTTGATATTATTTTAAAAACCGTAGACTTACCACCCCCAGAATGACCGACTAACGCAATAGTTTTCTTACTTGGTACTTTTAAAGATAAATTTTTCAAGGTTGGGATATCTGAAAGTTTTTTATTATTTACTTTTGTTAATTTTATAAAATCTTCTTTTGGATCATGATATGGATAATAAAAATTTATATTTTTAAGCTCTATATCTCCTTTTATATTTTTTAATATTTTTGCATCTTTATTATCTGTAATTTCTGGTTTTGTATCCATAGTAACAAACAAACGTCTTGCTGAAACTAAAGCTGTTTGCAAAGTAATATTTAAATTAGCAAAGGATTTCATTGGCTTATATGCAGTTAACAATGCCGTTAAAAAAGAAAAGAACTCACCTTGAGTTGTCTCACCTGAAATAATGCTATGACCACCATACCAAATTACACCAGCAATACCAATTCCACCTAACATTTCCATTAAAGGAGATGTTATTAAAGCTGTTCTTGCCATTTTTACACCTAGCTTATATATCCTATTTAATATAATCGAAACTCTGTTTGTTTCATAATCTTCACAACAATAGGATTTTACCAATTTAACAGATTCAACTGAATCATTGATAACAGAAGTAAACTCTGCGCCTTCTTCTAAGTTTTTATTGGCTAATTTCTTTAGTCTTTTAGCAATTTTTGATAAAGGTAAAATAATTAATGGAAGAGCAATAAAAGCAATACATGTCAAAGCCAAACTTTGATACATCATAACACCAACAAGAAAAACAACTGTTAGAGCTTGTCTTATTAAACCAGTAAGAACAAGATTAATAGCGGTCATAACACCACCTATATCACTTCCCATATGAGCAATAATTTTTCCTGATGTTTTACTTTCAAAAAAATCTACGTCTGAGTACATTAAATGAGAAAATAATTTTCTCTGCATGTTAATGGTTATTTTCTGAGTCGTAATAGTCATTATTAAAACTTGAAAATATGTAGCTAAACCTTTAACAACCGTAATTAATAAAATCAAAAGCGGAACTATTATTAGTTTTTTAGCATCTTTATTAACAAATATTTCATCCAATGCTGGTTTAACGAGATAAGCAAGATAAGCTGTTGAAGCAGCTACAATAATCATTAAAAAAACTGCTATTATAAATTTACCAATATGAGGCAAAACATTTTCTTTAAATATTCTCTTCAGAATCTCTTTTGTTGATTTGTAATTAAATTCTTTATCTTTCATAAATACTTGTTAGAAACATCAATATGATAAGATCATAATTATTAGACGCAAATTAGTCAAGTTAACATGAATTGTTTAATAGTGTTTTAAATATTTTTAAGATTAAGTATCATTTTCTAACACTTGTGTTTCATAACAAAAAATTTCTGTATCACCTGTTTCAAAAACTTGCATATTAAAAAAACAAGCTGTATATTTTATTTATATATTAACCTTTATTTGTAGGTATCTGAAATGAATATGAAAAGAAATATTTTAGTAGTAGACGATGATCCCATCCAAAGACATCTAATGGAAAAATTTATTACAAGAATTGGACACAATCCCATTTTAATGGAAAGTGGTAAACAGATTATAGATTTTTTCAAAGAAAAAACTGAGTATTGTGGTTTATTTTATTACAATATAGATACTGTTTTACTTGATCTTTCCATGCCACAAATAGATGGTTTTGAAGTTTTAGAAAAAATTATACCGGTTAGAACAGAATTACCTATTGTTGTACTAACAGCATCTAAAGAAACTAGTTTAGCAATCAAGGCAATAAATCTTGGTGCTTTTGATTATATTGTAAAGGGAGATAAAGATGTTTTTGCTCGTATAATAACTTGCGTTAATAATGCAGTTGGACAAAAAGATTTAAGATCCAGTATATCATTAATTGAAAGAAAAAGTGCTGGTCAAATTATGTTTTCAGATGTTGTTGCTGAAAATCCACAAAGTAAAAAACTCATCATATCTTTACAAAAAACATGTGATTCAAGTATACCTATTTTAATTCATGGTGAAAATGGAACAGGCAAAGAATTGTTAGCTAAAGCAATACATGGTTCAAGTAATAGGGCTGAAAAACCATTTATAGTTGTTAATTGCGGAGCTATAACAGATAACACCGCTGACGAAATACTATTTGGTTACGATAAAAATAATGTTGTTACATTAGACTCTAAAAGTATTGGTAAATTTAAAGAGGCACATGGTGGCACATTATTTCTAGATGATGTAGGAGAATTAAAACCAGAAACACAAATTAAATTATTGAGAGTTTTACAAGAAGGAGAAATGGAATCTATAGGAAGTGATAAACCAAATAAAATAGATGTAAGAATCATTTCTTCTACTAATAAAAAACTGGAAGACGAAGTAGTTCGAGGTGCATTTAGAGCAGATTTATTTTATAGACTTAATGTATTTTCTGTATCTTTATTACCATTAAGAGAAAGAAAAGATGAAGTTCCCGCTTTAACAAAAAGCTTTACTAGTTCATTTAGTATTACTGAAAATAAAAAAATAGACGGAATAACTGATGATGCGATGGAACTGTTATTAGAATATGATTGGCCCGGTAATATAAGACAATTAAGAAATGTTTTATTTAGAGCAGTAGTTTTATCTGATAATAGTATTTTAGAACCGATTGATTTTCCTCAAATTTCCAAAGCAAATTTTGAGCGTAAAAGAAAAGTAGAAAATGAGTTATTATCATCATTGAATATAGATTATATTATTAACTTAAAAGATAAGAATGGTAATATTAAAAATCTTAGAATCTTAGAAGCTGATATTATAGAAAAAGTTATTAAAGCATGTAGAGGTAATATTTCAGAAGCTTCGAAAAAACTTGACCTTGGTAGATCTACTTTATACAGAAAGCTTAAGTTAGAAAATCTTGATTTACTTGGAGAAATAGAGGAAGGGGAAGAAGGAAGATAGGTTTTTCTTTTCTTTATAAATTTGGGGCGAATGATAAACATTCGCCCTTTTTTTAATTCATAACGACCATGAAGACGCGATGTTTCGCATAGGGTCGCCGCGAGTTTCAAAAGAACCTTCGCAATGACAATTCGTAATGACTGTAAAGGAACTTACTTGTGATAAGGATGATGATTAATTATTGTGTATGCTCTGTAGATTTGTTCGATTAAAACTACCCTACTCATCATGTGAGGCAAGGTCATCTTTCCAAAGGATAAAATAAAATCAGCATTGTTTCTTACTTCTTGAGAATGACCATAAGGTCCTCCTATGATAAATGACATATCACTCGACCAATCTAGAAGTTTATTAGCAAATTCCATGCTAGATAGAATTTTGCCTTTTTCATCAAGAACAATCCTTTTTGTTTTATCGTTTAAATTGTTTTTTATTAACTGTGCTTCCTTATTTTGTAATTCATTTTTTGATAAATTTTGTTTTATATCTAATTCTTTTAAGTTTATTGACCACTGTATTCTTTTTTTGTATTCTTCGAATAACAACTTATATGGATCTTGTGAGCTGAATTTTCCAGTAGAGAGAATATTTATTTTCATTTGATTATTCTTTTTCTTTTTAGTATAATTTATTTATATTCATATACCCATAAATTACAATGACAGAAAAAACTTTTAAAACAAAGTTAAGAGCTTTTCAAAGCATAATAGAGAAAGAAAGAAAAGATGAAGATGATGACAATGTAAATCTAAGAGATTTAAGAGAAGAGAGAAAAGATGAAGATGAAGACGAAGATACTACAAATCAAAAAGATTTAAAAGAAGATCTAAAAAAATCAATTTCTCAAAACACCGCTGGTGTGATAAATAACAACCCTGAAGAGATGAAAGAAATAATAGCTGGTTTAAGAAAAAGAAAATTAACAAAAGACGGAGTTTCAATAGAAAAAGCAATAAACATTAATAACCAACACAGTTTAGCAAAATGATAATTGATATAATATTTTTCGCAATAATTGCTGTATTTATCTTTATAAGATTATTTGACCAATTTGGTAAAATCACACCCAACGATTCTAAAAGACAGCAGATAATTGATAGTATTTTGAAAAAAAATAAAAAAGAGAATAAAGGTGTTGTAATAGATATTACTGAAAAAAAGAAAGAGACAGAGAAATTTGAAAAAGAAAAAACACCAATTAATGTATTAAATCCTTTAGAAAAATCTATTTCTGAAATTCTTGGTAAAATTAAAGGCTTAACATTAAAACAATTTTTATCTGGAGCTGAAAAAGCTATGGAAATGACAATAGATGCATTTTCAAAACAAAATACTAAAAGCTTGGAACTTTTACTATCTCGAGATTTGTTTTCTCAATTTGAGAAAGAAATAGAAAAAAGAAAAAAGAAAGAACAAAAACTCACTTCATCTATTGTGTCTATTGTAAAACAAGAAATTGTAAATGCCAAGATGATAGGGAGATTTGCTGTTATAGATATTCAATTTATATCAGAGCAAATTAATTGTATAAAAGACAAAAAAAATAAAGTAATTAGTGGAAATTTAAAAGATATTCAAACAATAACTGAAGTTTGGTCTTTTCGAAAAGATATTACTACTAAAGATCCTAACTGGAAAATTGTAGGTATATCAAACTTAGGTTCTTAAATGCTAAAAAACCTATTAATCTTTGTCTTTGTCTTTGTCTTCATAATTCCCAATGTAAACGCTTCTGTTAAATTAACAAAAACCAATTTTGAAAATCTAGTAGATTGGAATATTGATGATCATGCTTCTGGTTTAAGAGCTTTTAAAAAATCTTGTGCTTCATTATCTAATAACACAAAACTTAATGCTAAAATAAAACACCTTAAAATTAATGATCTTATTAAGGTTTGTAAAAAAGCAAAAAAAATTAGTTCTTACGATAATTTAGCAGCACAAGAATTTTTTGAAAAATGGTTCACCCCCTTTGTAGTAAGAAATGGAGTTAACAAAACCGGCTTATTTACTGGTTATTATGAAATTCAATTAAATGGTAGTTTCAAAAAAACAAAAACTTATCAATATCCTGTATATAAAAAACCAAAAGACCTAAAGTCTGGGAAAAAATATTATACAAGAAAGCAAATAGAAAAAGGTAAATTAAAAGGTAGAAAATTGGAATTAATTTATGTTGATGATAAAATTGATTTATTCTTTCTTCATGTGCAAGGATCTGGAAGGATAGTTTTAGAAAATGGAAAAATTGTTAATGTTGGTTTTGCTGGAAAAAACAATCATGAATATACTTCTATTGGAAAAGAAATGATTAATAAAGGAATTGTAACTGCGCAAGAAATTTCAGCTACAAAATTAAAACAATGGTTAAAAGAAAATCCAAATGAAGCTGAAAATATTTTACATAAAAACAAATCTTATGTTTTCTTTCAAAAAACACCCTCCACTTCAGTTATTGGGTCTCAAGGAGTAGCCTTAACCCCTGAAAGAAGTTTGGCAGTAGATAGAACATTAATTCCTTTTGGTTTACCAATATGGTTAGAAACAACATTACCAAAAGAAGGAGGGAGTTATTCACCTTACAATAGATTGATGGTTTCACAAGATACTGGTTCTGCAATTAAAGGAGCTGTTCGAGGAGATGTGTTTTTCGGAAATGGACAAAGAGCTGAAAAATTAGCTTCCGCTATGTCGCAAAAAGGTAAATATTTTATTTTATTACCTGTGAAAAATAGTGAAAAAAAAGTTTCTGGTTCTAGACCCAGGACAACGAGGTATTAGTTATGAAAATTGTTACTTTTGGCTGTCGTTTGAATGCTTATGAAAGTGAAAAAATAAAAGAAAGATTAAAAGAAAAAACTAATGATAATAATTTAATTATTTTCAATAGTTGCGCTGTGACTTCCGAAGCGGAAAGACAATTAAGACAAAGTATAAGAAAAGCTAAAAAAGAAAATCCAAATAGTAAAATAGTAGTAACTGGTTGTGCTGCTCAATTAAATCCAGAACTTTATAAAAATATGCCAGAAGTCGATATAGTTTTAGGAAATAAAGAAAAAATGAATTTGGCAAATTATATTGATTCAAAAGAAGATTTAAGTGAAACAACTCCTTTTTTAATTTCAGATTTTGACAATAAAGCACGAGCTTTTATTCAAATACAAAATGGTTGTGATAATAAGTGTACTTTCTGTGTAACTAGATTGGCCAGGGGTTCAAGTGTTTCAATCCCTTCAAACACTATTATAAGTCAAGTTAAAAAACTTGTGGATAATGGATTTAATGAAATTGTTTTAACCGGTATTAATATTTCTGATTATGGTAAGGGAATTAATGAAGATTTAAATTTAGGCAAATTAATAAAAAAGATTTTGAAAGAAACAAAACTTCCTAGATTAAGATTATCTTCAATTGATATTTCTGATGTAAATTCTGATTTAGAAGAAGTGATAAAAAATGAACCACGATTAATGCCTCACTTACATTTAAGCTTGCAGTCTGGTGATGATACAATTTTAAAAAGAATGATGAGAAGACACAATAGAAAACAAGCAATAGATTTTTGTCAAAGAATTTCAAAATTAAGAAAAAATATTACTTTTGGAGCTGATTTTATTACTGGATTTCCTACTGAAACTAATGAAATGCATCAAAATACTTTAGAATTAACAAAAGAAACTAATATTGTTTTTGGACATATTTTTCCATATTCGGAAAGACCAGAAACTCCTGCTGCTAAAATGAAACAAATAGAAAAGCAAATTCGAAAACAAAGAGCTAAAGAACTCAGAGATTTTACAAACAACCAATTACAAGAATTTCAAAAGAAATTTATTAAAACTAAACAAAGTGTTTTAATTGAAAATAGTCAAACAGGTAGAATGGAAAATTATATAGCTGTAAAACTAAATAAAAACTACACAGAGCATTCGGGGAAAATAATTAATATTGATATAAAAAATCAAATAACTAATATTTTGTCAGAATAATAATAACCTTGAGTGAAACATGAAAACAATAGATACGCCTCTAAAAGGACTAAAAATAGTTGAATTAGATGTTCGTGGTGATAGCCGCGGATTTTTTATGGAAAGATTTAATATAGATAAATTCTCAAAATTCGAAGGTTTACCTCTTGATTTTGTTCAAGACAATCACTCTCGTTCAACAGCTGGAGTTTTAAGAGGCTTACATTATCAATATAACAAATCACAAGGCAAACTAGTTGGTTGTGTTAATGGCGCACTTTTAGATGTAGTTGTTGATATTAGAAAAGATTCACCTACTTTAGGACAATCTTTTTCAATTGAATTAACAGACATAAACGGAAAGTTGTTATGGGTCCCCGCTGGTTTCGCACATGGATTTTGTGTTTTAGGAGATAAACCAGCTGATATATATTATAAACTTACAGGTGGAACTTATAACCCTAATGGTGAAGGTGGAATTATGTGGAATGATCCTGACTTTGATATTACTTGGCCTTTGGAAAATCCTGCTATTTCTGAAAGAGATAAAAAACAAATTAGTTTCAAGGAATATTTAAAAGATCCAAAATTTTAGGATAAAATTTTTAATAAATTAAAAAAAATTATGAAAATCGGAGTGTCATACAATGTTTTTGATGGAGAGGAGCTTTTAGAGGCTTCTATTAAATCAATTCGTCAAAATGTCGATTATATAAATATAGTTTATCAAACAACTTCTAATTTTGGCAATAAATGTTCTGATGAATTATTAGATGTTGTTAATGATCTAAAAAACAAAGGATTGGTTGAAGAATTATTTCTATATGAACCTGATTTAAAAAGAGGGGCTTGGAATGAAACTAAAAAAAGAAGAATAGGCTTGTCTCTTTGTAAAAAACAAAAATGTACTCATTTTTTAAACATGGATACTGATGAATTTTATGAAGATAAACAATTCAAATATGCAAAAGACATAGTTCAAAAAGAAAAAATTGGAGCTTCTGCTTGTAGAATATATTATTACATGACAGAGCCAATATACAGAGGTGTTTCAGTACCCAATAATCATTTTGCTCCGTTTTTATTTTCTGTAAATTTTCTAACAGTTATAAATAAGTTCATGAAATACAAATTTTCAGTTGATCCAACGAGAAGAGTAGGAAATTTAATTACGAGAACTTATTTTAGAAACCCTAAACTTTTCGAGGAACACGAATTAATGATGCATCATATGTCTTTTATAAGAAAAGACATTTCTAAAAAATGGAGTAACACTTCACATACAACATCTAGAAGTTTAGCAAAAGAGAAGACTCTTGAATTACTTAATTGGAAATATGATAAAAGTGATAAAAGTATTATTAAAGTTAAAAATCAATTTAATATTGATATAAGCGAATGGTAAATAAAATTAATTTATCTATTATTATTGTTAGTTTACTTCTGTTGTTTTTACCCTTCTGTTTAAAAACTTATAATTTTGATCAAAATATCCTCTTGGTTGAAAAAAGAATTCTTAATAAAAAACCCAAATTTTCTATACAAAACTTAGAAGTTTCTTTCCAAAAGTTTGAAAAATATTATAATGATAATTTTGGTCTAAGAAAATTTTTTATAAAGAGTAACGCAAAGATTATGGATGATGTTTTTAATACAATTGGTGACGAAAAATCTAAAGTGATTCAAGGAGTAAATAATTGGCTTTTTTATACTGCTTGGAATGTAGTAGAAGATTTTCAAGGTAAAATAAAATTAGATACTGAAAAGCTAAATAAATTTACTGATTATTTAACAACAACTAGAAACAAGCTTAAGGCTAGTAATATAGAATATATTTTTGTTATTTCTCCTAAAAAAGAAAGCATTTATCCAGAATTTTTACCTGATTTTATTATTCAAAATAAAACAGATTCTTACCCCAGCAGACTTGATCAAATCATGACTAATTTAAAAACCAAAGATTCAAGTTTTCCCTTTTTAGATTTAAAATATGAAATTTTGAAAAATAAAAAAGATCATATTTTGTATAGAACTACAGATACGCATTGGAATGATTTAGGAGCTTTTTTTGGATATCAACAAATAATTAACTTTATAAATAGTAATACTCAATATAAAGCTAAATTATTGGATTTAAATAATGATTTTAAATTGACTACCGAAATGACAACACAAGGAGATTTATCTGCAATTCTTAATCTTAAAATTGAGTATAAAAACTATTTATTAAAGTTAAAAAATAAGAAATCTACTAGCGCTTCTTTAAAGACAAAGACTACTTTAATTGGCATAATAGATATTTTCAAGTATCAAAATCTTGACCAAGTTCAAATCACTTACTCTAAAAACAAACAAAAGGATTTGCCTAAAGTATTGATAATACATGATTCTTTTATAGCTCATTATTTAACAGAAGAATTTATGGAAAGCTTTAATGAAGTAACGTTTGTATGGGCCCATCCTTGTGAAATAAATGTTGAAGAAATCAAAAAACAAGGCTTTAATATAGTTATTCAACAAACAGCTGAAAGATATATTGGTGGCTTTATAAATAAATGTTTTAAAAATTAATAATGTTATTTAATTCCTACATATTTATATTCTTATTCTTACCAATTGTTTTAATTGGATATTTTTCATTGAATAAATATAAGTTAGTTTATGCTTCTAAGGCATGGCTAGTTTTATCTTCTTTATTTTTCTATAGTTATTGGAATATAAAATATCTGCCTCTTATTCTTATTTCAGTAATTGTGAATTATGCTTTTGGAACAAATCTTGCAAAAATCAAAAAACATAAAAAAGTATTATTAATTACAGGCATTGTTTTTAATTTATCATTTTTAGGATATTTCAAGTATTATGATTTTTTTATAAGTAATTTAAATTGGTTGTTAAGAACTGATTTTAATTTATTGCATTTACTCTTACCTCTTGGTATTAGTTTTTTTACCTTCCAGCAAATAGCCTACTTAGTCGACAGTTACAAAAAAGAAACTACAGAGTACGATTTTCTTAATTATGCTATATTTGTTACATTCTTTCCACAGTTAATAGCTGGTCCCATTGTTCATCATAAAGAAATGATGCCTCAATTTGCTAAATTAAAAAACAAGGTTTTGAATTATAAAAATTTATCCTTGGGTATTTTTATATTTTTAATAGGACTTTGTAAAAAAGTTGTAATTGCTGACACTTTTGCTGCTTACGCTAATGCTGGATTTGATGTTTTACAAAGTTTAAATTTTTTTGAAGCATGGGTAACTTCATTGTCTTACACAATACAATTGTATTTTGATTTTAGTGGCTATTGTGACATGGCAATAGGAATTGGTTTAATGTTTAATATTAAATTACCTATTAATTTTAATTCACCTTATAAATCTAAAAACATTCAGGAGTTTTGGAAAAGGTGGCATATGACTTTAGGAAGATTCTTAACTGATTATCTTTATATTCCTTTAGGTGGAAGTAGAAATGGAAAATTAAAAACTTATAGAAATTTATTTATTGTATTTTTCTTGAGTGGTCTTTGGCATGGAGCTGGTTGGACTTTTATAGTTTGGGGTATTTTGCATGCTGCAGCAGTAATGATTCATAAATTTTGGAAAGATTTAGGTAAAAAAATGCATCCAATTTTAGCTGGATTTATAATGTTTAATTTCATAAATATTACTTGGATATTTTTTAGAGCAAAGACTTTTACCGATGTCAAAAAAGTATTACTAGGAATGTTTGATTTTACAACAATAACAATAAGTGACAAAATTATGGCATTTCTACCATTTTTAGAAAATCTTGGAATACGAAGTGAACATAATTGGCTGAAGGGTGTTGGAAGAGCTGGAAAAACTGGAATGTTACAAATTATTATTTTGTTAATCATTTGTTTTTCTTTTAAAAACTCAGTAGAGCAATTAGAAAAATTCAAGCCAAACAAACGTTATCTCATTGTTAGTTGTATTTTGTTTATTTTAGCTATTACTTCGCAAAACAAAGTAAGTGCTTTTTTATATTTTAATTTTTAATTTTTAATTTTTGCAAATGCATAGAAAGTGGTGTAAATATTTTTTTATAACTTCGATCTCTTTCATATTACTATGTGGATTAATAGTATATTCTGTAGATCCGTATCAACATTATAGACAAAGCAAATATTTTGTTGATTACGATTTAAAACAAAGATATTTAGTACCTGGTTTTGTACGCAATTATGATTATGACACAATCATAATTGGCACTTCAATGACAGAGAATTTTAAGCCCTCTGAAATAAAAGATAAATTAAATTGGAATACTATAAAACTTTCAATGAAAGGCTCATTTAGTAACGAACAATCAACCATAATGGAATTGGCTTTAAGAAAAAATAAAGCAAAAAATATTATTTATGATTTTCACTTTTTGTCTTTTGATTATAATGATATTACCAAAAGAAATATCTATGGTTGGTACTTATATGATGATAACAAATTAAATGATTTAAAATATTTAATAAATTTTGCTAATATTAAAACTTCCCTGAGTATTTTTCTAAAAAGTTTTAATAAAAATAAACAATTACCTTTAAATAGAGATAAAATATTTTATTGGGCAGATACAGCTGTTTTTGGAGAAAAAATTACATTAGCTTCTTATAAACTAAATGAAATAGTATCTAATAATTATTCTGATAATATGTACAAAAGAATGGTAAATAATTTTAACAACGATCTTTTGTCTTTAATTAAGAAATATCCAGAAACAAATTTTTATATTTTGCAATCACCCTATTCAATATTAAATTGGGATATGATAAACAAACAAAATAATTTGGACGCATATTTAAAATTCAAGCAATATGCTGCGGAAGAATTACTTAAATATCCAAATGTAGAGTTTTATGATTTTCACAATGTAAGAAATATTACTTTTGACCTAAATAATTATAAAGATAGAGTGCATTATGGACCTTGGATTAATTCATATATGGTAGATAGTATAAAAACTCAAAAACATAAAGTAACTCAAAATAATTATTTAGAAAAAATTAAAGATTTGAAAAAACAAATACTTGAGTATGAAATTTAAGGCTATATACAACAAATTTCTAATATTAATCTTTTTTGCAATTATACTTATTTCTATTGTGGCAAATACTTTAAAAATAGATATTAATCCAGGTATAAACGAAAACAGAATTTTAAGTAAAAAACCGAATATTCCTCAAAAATTTGCAGATATTAAAACTTACCTTAGGAGTTTCGAAAAATATTATAATGATAATTTTGGTTTAAGAAAGGTTTTTATAAAAGCTAATTCAGAAATAATGGATGATATTTTTGATACCTCTCCTTTTAATGCTACTATTATAGGAAAAAATGGTTGGCTATTTCAGAACACATTAGAATCAATTATAGATTTTCAAGGTAAAAAAGTATTGTCTAAGGACGAGTTAAAAACAACGGCTGAATATCTTGTAGAAAATTGGAAAGAATTAGAATCAAATAATATTGATTATTTATTTCTCGCCTTACCTAATAAAACATCGATTTATTCTGAATATTTACCAAGTAACATTAAAAAAGGTAAAACTAGATTAGATCAAATTACAGAATATTTAAATAAACATTATCCAGATTTTCCAATTATAGACTTACGACCAGTTTTTTTATCAGCAAAACAAAAAGAGCAGATTTATCAAATAACAGATAGTCATTGGAATCATAAAGGAGCTTTTATTGCTTATACAGAATTTATGAATTATTTACATAAAAGATATAATTATTCAAAACCTCTGAAAAAAAATAATTTTATAATACAAGAAACTACTTTAAATCTTGGAGATTTATCTAAATTGATTAATAATACACAAACAAGCCAGCCCTTTAAAATAATACCTAAAATTAAAATAAATATTAAAAAAAATAAAAAATCTGAATTTTTAAAATACGAACCTTTTTGGTACAAAGAAGTTGTCCCTGAGGAATACATAAGTGAATATCAACATTTACCAAAACTCTTAATACTTGGAGATTCTTTTTCTAGTTTTTTTAAAGAACTAGTACCTCATCACTTTAGTAGTTCGACTCTTATTTCGGGACATTATTGTAAACTAAATATCAATGCCATTAAAGAACAGAAAGTTGATTTAGTTATTCAGGCGTCTTTGGAAAGAATGTTAGCTAAAACAGTATATAAGTGTTTAAAATTTAAAAATGGAGAAAAGGTTGATGATACTTTAAGAGATTTGCCTGGGTTGCTATAAGGTTGCAAAAAAAGAGAAAATGGTTTATAAAATTGACATTAGTTACTTGTTGTGATTTGACGCTTTGACAAACTCAGCGACCGATCTTATAATAGTAAGGAATTAATTGATGTGTCAATCCAGATCACCACGAAATGCTATTCGCATTTCTCGTGATGACCTTATTACGATTAATAGATCACCACGAAATGCTATTCGCATTTCTCGTGATGACCTTATTACGATTAATAGATCACCACGAAATGCTA
>Ga0307989_1000426_pt1 | contig 27890 bp, 23 predicted proteins | sample EllFjometagen185_FD_203164 | JGI IMG/M metagenome (GOLD analysis project Ga0307989, IMG submission 203164) | Marine microbial communities from Ellis Fjord, Antarctic Ocean - #185 | ecosystem: Environmental > Aquatic > Marine > Unclassified | place: Southern Ocean | collected 2014-10-08 | reverse complement strand
CTATCTCTAAGCGCAGTAAATAATAAATCCACAGGTTTGGGTGGGTCTTCAAGCCCGGCTGGCTGGAAGCAATATATGGTAGAATTTTTTGGAATAGTATTTACAAATTCTTTTGGGTTTTTAATCTTATCGATATTGATAAATTTATCAATAAGAACATTGAGAACATAATTCATGAGGGCCGTATTTAATGGCTCCGTATTTATATTGTCACTTGGAATATATTCAATATCTTCACGATCGTGGATGAAATAAAATTTGGAGTGTGCCTTGTTGATAAATTTATCAAAACCACATATATATTCAATATTCATATTTTTTTGGGTTCATTTTTTATATTGTATATATAACTACGGAAACCCATAACAATATTAATTTATATAAAATTTTAACAATATTTAATGAAATTTAACAAAAATACAACATAAATTACAAATTTAATGTTAAATTTTTAGAAGGAAGAAAACGATGAGTGAAGAAGTATATCAACAGAACGGACAAGTCAACAACGATTTCGCTGGTTCTGGGCTGGTGCAACAAAACAATCCATCCCCAATATCATCGGCGGAAAATGTCGGATTTAATCCAAATCGAGTAGATCCCACTACCGGGGCCGCTCCAATGTTCGCGGGGCAACAGGTGAGTAGAACGTTGTATGGTAAAGATTCGGGATCATCTCCAGGAATTCAGGCTGCGGCTCCTGGCACCCAGCCCCTGGTGCAACATGCGGGATCCGTCCGAGTCATACCAAAGAACGAGGATGGTGGCGTTGGTAAGATGTATAAGTATATATCGGGGACTAATACAGGAAGAAGAGAAACGGTCAAACATACTGAGCAACAGGGAGAGAAATATTATTTTCTCTTTGAGTCCGGAAATCGAATGCTAACGTCGGAAGTGATGCAACAGATGAGAGAAGTTGATGTAATGAAAGAACATAAAGTTGACGGATTAAGATTTGACGATGAGCCGGATCCATTAAATATCAGGCCCACACAATATAACCAGGACCATGGGGCATCAGCTCCAGTGGCCCCGGATATTCTTCCAGTTCGGACTCAATTTGAAAGTGCGTTACCGGAAGGATTTGAACGAGTTGGAAGTTCGGCCCCACAACAACAAGCTAAGATGAATCAGGCTGTGGTGCCTGTGGTGGATGCAAATGACCCAGTTCTACAATTATTAAATAAGATGAAAAAGGTGAATCGTGAAGTTCATTTAGAATTGGCATTGCCAATTCCAAGCAAGGAATTATATAACATGATATATGATTCATTTGAGGATGGGGGAGATGCAGTCATTGAATATCTGTTTCAGGGATCTCACCTGGAGACATTTAAGGAGCAAATGAAAGATGCCCTATATTTCTTTTATAATGGTGAGGAGAGACCAGTTGAAGAGGTGGTGGTGGAAGAAGAAGTTGTAGAAGAAGAGGATATCACAAAGGCGAAAGATATTTCAAAAAAAATAAACTTGGCTTTGAGTTTCGACACAAATCTTCCTGAGAAGTCGGATTCGTGGAAAACAAAGGGGCAACCAAAAAGTAGATCTTTTTGGAAATAATTTATAAAATAAAAAAGGAATAAAAATGGTGAAGGATGTAAAATACGAAAATGACTATTTTGCCGTAGTAGAAATCGATAAGTTTCTTGGTGTGGAGCCACAGAATGAAAATGTGATTGTCGTTCCATACACGGTGAATAATTATGGAATAATGAATAAAATTGGCGTTAATTATGAAAACAACCCCCTTCGAGATGGTGGATATTCATATACAGCCGTCACGGGGGATGTGGACGACAGTGATTCCACATCATTTGATGCGGCCAAGAGAGAACTTCTGGAGGAGACTGGCTACGATGTCACTGACGATACAAAGTGGGAATATATGGGGCAACTGACCACCTCAAAGTTACTAAAACAGGAACAGCCTTGCTACATAGTGAATATTACAGACATGGAACCCCAAGAAAAAGAGGGGGATGGTTCAGATTTCGAGGCAAATTCAAAGTTTGAGATGGTGACATTGAACAGGGCCATGAAATTTCCAGATGCATATATATTATCAATGATCATGAAATACTTCGTAACAAAATACAGCAAAGTTTTTAACATTCAACAGAAAGATCTAAAATGACCGAAGAATTAAAATTTGATGAATCCGAAATTCCAAAAGTTCCTTCAAATCTTATTAATAATATGGGTGTTCATAGCCAGAGGCGTGAAGCATTTAAGTATACAATGAAGAACCAAAAAGGCGGAGACAACATGCGGGCAAGCAACGGATATCGGGAGTTAATGAATATAGAACGCAACAACAGGGACAAGTGGTTGGAGCGTATCAAGGCAACACAGACAGAGGGTCGAATAATTGCCCAACGCAATCGATCGGATGAATTTAATTCCCACAGGGAATATGATATACAGAAATCTGCGGATTATAAATCTACATTGTGTGAATTGCATGGTGAGGAAAAAGGCTTGAAAATGCACGAAAAATGGGAGAGGAAACAGAAGAAAAGGTTTGCCAAAAAAGTGGCAAGAAATACAAAAAAATAACCCATAACATGAAAGTTTTCCTCAGTCAAGATTCGAGAGAATCTATAAAGAAGAATTATAAGATATTGACAGATTCTTTGGCGGTGCTGGATGTTCCGGCCATTGCTGAAGCTGCGGCATTTGATAAATACAAAGAAGATCCATTCGAAGGATATATATTAATGCAGGAGATCATGAAGAAATTCAGGTCAATACATAATAGCAAGAGATTTAATTCTCTGTTGTATATTGTGGATGTATTGGATAGAGAAGTAATTTTTCAGCTACAAACGTATTTCCGAGAAAACGACATTTTTATTGAGAAATTTATATTGGTCGATTACGAACAAGTTTTGGATGGCAAGATTTATAAATTCTTTAGTGATGTAATTTAAAAACATAATCATATGAAAATTAACAAAGATACAGACATCGAATCAATCTCCAGGATGATTGATAAGTATCAACAGGACTTTGACAATGCAACAACTCCTGCCCAGAAGGCCAGAATATTGGTTGAATTGAATACATATAAACAGAAATATAAAATGGCAAAGTGGGAATATGATCCTGAGTTGAGTCGGATGAAAAAACTGATTAAAAAGAATAAAATTGTATGAGTGAAGAAACTGAAGAAACTGAATTTATTGAATTAACTGAAGAAGAGCAGAAGTGTTTTGACCTATATAATAAAGGTATGAAGGCGGTTCAAGCAGCAACAAGATCTAAATATACGGCATCCAACGATATCCTTGATAAACGGCGGGACTTTGAGGTTCTAAGAAGTGGAAAAAATTATACCGTTCCTTTTACTCCTGAGGAACAGGCCATGCTTGATGAGATGAAAAAGTTGCACGAGCTGGAGGCAGAATCTAAAGCTGAAGAAGAACGTCTCCAAACGAAGTTGGATGCTGAATTTGATGCGTGTTATGAATCAGCGAATCCCGGATCTCGTGATACAGAGGTTGAATCTGGTAGCCCAGAGGACGGCAAGAATGTTGATAACGCGGGAACAGAAAAGGAGCCTCCGCCTCCCCTACTTGAGTTTGATGAGGGGGACAAAAATGATCGTCTATGGAGTGGCCATTTGGCAACTAATGCTGACGCAGCAAAAAAACTTGATTCTCTTCGAAAGTCATATGCAAAAAATGGCGGAATAAAAGGATTTGAGGTCCCTTGGGATTGGAGATTAGGGAACGCATATACATACTCTGAATCGATTGGTAATCATATGCCAAAGGGTGCAGAATGGGTAGGTAGTCCCTCGATAATGAACGTCAATACATTGATAAGGTTTGGCCATGTTGCAAGCAAACACCATCATTCATTACTTCTTGACAATGAGGGGAATCATAGTTTCAAAACTGGAGGTCTCAGTCGAGCTGTTGTCAGATGGGATAGCATCGATAATAAGGACTATGGCAAAGGCGAAGACGGCGGAGGTCGAAACGTTGTATATTTGAGTCAGGGGGACAAGGAAAAGTATGGTGTGGGGGGAAATCAGGATGTCTTTGAGGACAGTTCCTCCGCTTTATATGTAGAATCGGAAGATGAGAATCAGGAAATTTGGGAAGCCACAAAGAAAGATGTGCAGTTTGATGGGAAGCCTCTTCTTGATCCGGCGGAGGTGACAGTAGACAAGATCGAGGATTCCCCTAAGCAAAATGATCCAAATAACAAGGATTTTTGGTATAATTATTTTGGCTGGGTGGAATGTGCAGACGCTCCCGGATCAAAGAATAAATTATGGGTGCTACAAGTGCATTGCCAAAAGAATAAGGATGGTACAGGTAGTTCCATTGGTGGAGACATGGCGGCCGAGGACAAGGCCTCACTGATAAAGAGAAGAACCACCGACAATGCAAAAATTGACGCACAGGTTAAAAGAGTTTGGAAATCAAAGGGATTTGTAATTGTCAAACGATTTTTGATAGAAGATACATTGACAGCAGTGAATACGGAGGCCCTTGATCCGACATTTGAAAACCTGACGAACATTGAAAATTTCATGGGCAAAGAACAGTTCATTTATAGATGGACAGATTTCTTGTATTCCAAAAATTTTGGAATTGTGCCAAATAACTATTTACTTACCTTACGCAGATACCCAATGCCGACAATGGACAATGGAAGAATATTTGGCCAAGACACATCATTAAAGAGTGTCCTGCCAATTTCCACCATGGTATGCTGGGCAGGTGAAGTTGAAGGAAATCCTCTGCAGGATATACTTGGTGTATCGTGGAAATTAAATTGGAAGGATATTTCATCCGAAACCAGTATAGTTAATGGTCAAGAGCAGGGTTCAGAATCTGGGCCATTCAAAGGAGTTTCAAAATGGCTTGGAGTTGCCGGTGCTGCAACAAGCGGTGGTAACTTTGGTGCCATTTCAGGATGGGATGATCAGAGAGCAAAGTTTGACCCCTATGACGGCGGTGCATATGCCAATAGGGTATATGGTCCCGTAAATTCAATTGTAAAGACAAAGGCAAGGGAACAGGGAATTGAATCCACCCACCCAATAACATTAAAATTTCATTATTCACTAAAATCGATTGGTGGAGTGAATCCTAAAGCGGCCATGCTGGATATATTTGCAAATTCATTGGCAATGACATACAACAATGCAGACTTCTGGGGTGGAGCGAACAGATATTTTCCAAATAAGCCACAATATCCGTTCCCAGGAAAGAAAAAGGGTCAAGATGCATGGTATAGCGGAGACGTAACAGGATTTATTGATTCTATGGGTGAGCAGCTAACATCAACAGTCTCCGGCCTTGCAGGGACATTGAAAGATTTAATGAACAATCCCGCGGCGGCATTAAAGGAAATTGCAGAAGGGGCATCTTCCGTATTCATGGCATCGAAGTCAAAAGAGAACCGTCCGGACATATTAAAATTTAAGGCTCTGTTGACAGGAGATCCAATTGGAGAATGGCATTTAACCGTTGGTAATCCATTTAATCCCATAGCAATGATTGGAAATTTGGTGGTCACAGATTCAAAGGTTCTTTTCAGTAATCAGTTAGGAAATGACGATTTTCCTGAGGACATGGAAATTGAAATTCAGTTAGATCATGCACGCCCAAGGGACAAGGGAGATTTAGAATCGATGTTCAATAGAGGTGAGGGCAGACTTCATTATGCACCATTTGGCCAGGCGGATGATTTATGGAATACAGCAAGTTCGACATCAAATTCAAAAATTGACAATTCTTGGAAGAGAGATGGTACAGATGCAGGATCCGGAATTGGTAAAACTCCTCCAACCAACAGTGATGGAGCGGTAGACAACACGATTCGAAATACCGGAAAATTGTATGGGGAGTCTTCGAAACAGGCATTTGAACTGTCACAAAAAATGGGATTCAAATCCGGAAAGTAAAATAATTAAATTTTTATGAGACTAACTTTATTAGATTATAAGCCGAAAATTACAAAGAATGGCCAAGAGATTGTTGATCTCACTCCAGCCTCTTTACGTTTCGACGCAGAGACGAGTTACATTGTAGATGCGTTCTATGTGGGAGGGGACATGCAAATGCGCCCGGATATGATAAGTCATAGAGCGTTTGGGAATATTGATAATTGGGATCTACTCTGTAAATTCAATGGTATATCGAACCCCTTTTCAATTGCTGAGGACGATTTAATTGCAGTTCCGGAGTTAAATTGGTTAATGAGTAAATTAAATGATAAGCCAATAACCAAAGACAGTAAAGACATTCGTAGCCAATATGTGGACGAGAACAAGACTCAGGATGTGGATATACGAAAAAAACAGTATAATGAGTTCGTTAAAAATTTACATAAGTCTGTATCCATATCAAATGAAAATTCAATGTATTTACCTCCAAATCTGTCACAGCCAGGAGACAAAGAAGCGACTGTTATAGGTGGGGTGGTATATTTAGGAAATGACATCTCTAAAAATAATAGTTAAGTATGGCAGACAAAGCTCCGCTTGGGAAAAATATAGGATCTATTGGTGGTGGATATCCGTTTATTGAAATTAACGGATATGGGCCATTTACAGTAGATGAGATTGTATTTTTGCAAATAGAATGCACAGATTTTTTGCCAACAATACGCCTGGTAATAAAACCAGGATCTGGATTATTTATTACAAAGCATTTCCCAAAAGATGGAGATCTTATAAATTTATTTATTAGGTCCCGAGAGGATACTTTCAAGCCAATCAAGAACGATTATTATATCACTCAAATACACACCGACGCCTCATCAGATTCTGAAGTTGGAAAAATGAAAATAGAACTAAATGGGGTATTGAGAGTCCCCATGTTATATACGGATGTCTGTAAGGCGAAGAAGGACAAAAGTTCATATGAGGCTTTACTTTCCATAGCGGAAGATTTGAAACTTGGATTTTCAAGCAATCAAGTTATGGCTAAAATGGATGACAAACAGACATGGATTGCCCCATACATCACATACAAACAATGGATACAGGAAATAGCAAATCATGCATACAGCGATGATGATTCATTTTATGAGGTGTGGATTGATTATTATTATAATTTATCTTTTATAAATATGAATACATTGGCAGCAGTTGATGATAAATTAGAACCAAAGAAGGGACTGACTCGAGGCGTATATAAAAATGATTTTGATGCCGCCTCAAAAACTGCACACACGAAGTCGGAAATTCTACTGAGTAATGAAAAAGACCAGATGTCTACCAATTATTATTTTGACTCGGCTTCTATAGTGAATACTTCGGGGGTAAAGAACATCAAAAACGGATACAGCAGGAACTTTCAGTATTATGAGAAGATTGCGGAGGAGTCCAAGCAATGGAAAATTGATCCGGTTATTACTAAGGATTCACAGAAGACGAAGGTGGTAATGAAGGGAAGAAAAAATGAGGACTGGTATCAAAAAGAGATAAAATCTGTATGGGCAGGAATTCAGTATGCCTTACCAATTCACAACACCCATAATTTTTTCAAGCATTCTAAATTTCAAAACTTACAGAATAATACTGCCCTGGATAAGTTAGAAATGGAACTAAGTTTACCGAATGTGAACTTTAATTTTTATAAGGGGCAGGTGGTCCCTGTCACATTTATAGTTTCCCAAGAGCCGAATCGTGTAAGGGAGGCTGGAACTCAAGACGATGATCCTGCAAATAATGACTGGGGTTTAGATAGGTTTTTAACAGGTCAATATATAATAACAGGTATTGATTTTGAGTGGCAAAAGGGGGCAAGTGAGCCGGATCAACAACATGGCGGAAAATATACACAATATATAACAGTTAGTCGTAGAGAATGGACCATGCCAGATGAGAATTTACCAAGGAAAAAAACATTAATTTCAAACAATGAATAACACTCAGGACAGAATAGTTCGCGGTTTTTTAGGTATGGGCCAGAATCGTCGAGTAAATAGTGATGGACAAAATTTTAGAGATCTTGTTGACGATGGCTGGGGAGACCCAACATTCATGGGATTTACGGTTAGGTTTTGGTTTAACAGAATGTATGAACCCCGAGTCGGTAGAGGATTTATAGATCCTGCATCTTCAATGTGTGGACTTTTATTGCCACCTGATGACATTGATTCGGCTGCAAATTATTTAGTAAGGACTGGGCATCAGCAGGAGTCAATATTTATCAAAGAATTTAATCATGTTCTATCGGATTTACAGACCCGAAAATCTTGGTATATACAGTCAATTTCTGGGCTGGCGTCCTTGATGGAACCCCTGAAAGATGGAAAAAATATTCGGGCACACGAGTCTGTATTGGAGTTTGAATGTCTGGAATCGATGGACATGCGAATGTCTTTCCTTGCCGATCTACACAAGAAGGGAACCTATGATATGGTCTGGAAACGGAATCTGTTGCCAGTAGAGAAGAGGAGATTTAATGTTGATATAATTGTAGCGGAAATACGAAATCTTCGTAGTTGGGATCTCACTGAGCCAATTGCTCAAACTGCAGATTCTACGAGTACAGATCCACAGACCGGAGAAGCCAGTGAACAACATGGCCCTCCTGAAGATCAATCAACATATAGTGAAGATGATGCGGCAGGAAACACACAGACCAATGCAGAAGCAGAAAGAATTGCAGCAGAGAATGAAGAAAAACAAGCTGGTAAGTCTGAGGAGACAAATGACGATGCATATTATGGAGGATCAAAAGATTCTACAACAGGTGTCAAGGCCGTGGATGATTTCTTCTCTGCATTTACAGATGATCCTAATCAGGGGGCCGGCACTCCTTTCACCAACGTGTCGGGGGATTTAGAGATACAACATTTAGAGAATGATATAAGCTATCATGTCATTCGTTGTTTGGATTGTGAATTTGAATTTGGGGCCAGTCCGTGGATTGAAACCGTGTCAAATGCGGATGTCTCAACTCCGGCAACAATGAGGTTCAAAATTAACGTCGGAGATGCATATGAGATTAATCAGTATGGCTTTTTCAATTGGGTATTGGATGATTTAAAGATACATAGTGCGGTCCCAGATGAAAGTACAGAGCCCTTATCAAAATATTCCTCACAGAAACATAATTACGGAGCTTTGCATTTTCCGGGATCATCAAGTGGGACACTTCAAGATACCTATGCCGAAATGGAAGCAAAAAAAAGTGTCGACTCTTTTGGTAAGGGTTTTATGGACACAATGGCGGCAAAATGGGAACGCTGGACATATGGTATGGGCCCGGACATCGTTGGAGAAAACATGGATGTCATTAATGATATCAGTCGTGTTGTGGGAGCGGCAACTGGAAAGAATTATTTGGCAGAGGCCGAGAAAGCGTGGAAGAAAAAAATGATGGACATTTCTTCAAGTCCCTATAATCCCGGAGGGTTAGACTTGACAGATCCAAGTGATTTAATCACATATGGTATTGCAATTAAAGATGAATTGACAGGTAAAAACAAGAGTAAAAATTACACCAAGCCTCCTATTGATCCTAACAATTTTAAAAATATATTTGGGGCCAAAATAATTCATGCTTCGGGGAGTGGACTTCCGGTGACAATTTCCAGGTCATCCGCCGCCGGCGCCTCATGGACAAAACATTTACAGGACCAGGAAATGATGGCCAATTATATTCGCCGAGCAAAAATTGGAGAAAATCCTCTTGCTGATAATAGCAAGAGTCCGTCAGGAAACTGGAAAAACGCAACGCCTAAAAACGATTTCAGTATCAGTAGAGGAGGCCTCGGAAGTAATATACATACAAATGCTATAAGTTATACACCATCCGGAAAAATTGACCATTATAAATTAACAACATATGAACTGGTTAAGGGTGTGGACCAGGTCAATTTGACAGGATATGAACCGTCTAAAGGTGTGGATCAAGTTAATTTATCAGGATATGAACCGTCTAAAGGTGTGGATCAAGTTAATTTATCAGGATATGAACCGTCTAAAGGTGTAGATCAAGTTGATTTATCAGGATATGAACCGTCTAAAGGTGTAGATCAAGTTGATTTATCAGGATATGAACCGTCAAGGGCCGTGGATCAAGTTGATTTATCAGGATATGAACCGTCAAGGGCCGTGGATCAAGTTGATTTATCAGGATATGAACCGTCAAGGGCCGTGGATCAAGTTGATTTATCAGGATATGAACCGTCAAGGGCCGTGGATCAAGTTGGATTTGACATATTAAAAATAGATGAAAAAATAACTCCTAAGAACATACATGACTAATTACAATAATTATCTTACAAATAAAGTGATAAATGAAGACCTCGTTGGTACTGTTTGGTTGGGGGAAATTGTGGATATTAATGACCCCGAAAAATTAGGCCGGGCTAAAATTCGAGTATTCGAAAAGTTTGACGAATTAGATGATGACGTATTGCCATGGGCGTCTCCGGCCCAGAGTACAATTTTTGGAGGAGGAGGCAACTTTGGTGCCGGATCATTTAGCTGCCCAAAGAAATCTTCAATCGTGAGGGTAACCTTTGAGTCCGGGGATATATATTCTCCTGAGTTTTTTGTCATAGAAAATTTAAATATGGAAATGCGTGAGGAATTGTCAGTTGGAAACAATTATGAAAATGCCCAGGTTCTGTTATGGGATTCTGATGAAAAAGTAAAGGTACTATATACAAAAGATGGAGGACTTCGAGTGTTTTTTGATGATTCTCATCTGACAATTGATCCGGCTAAGCACATAACCTTAGAACATAAAGGCGGCTCAAGTAAGATGACAATGATAGAGGGAGTAACGACACAGTTCTCGGATACGCAGCATTATATGGACGCCCCTGTCTGTAAAATCGGTAATGGAGCCTCACACCCGGCAACAAAATGTGACATGCTTTTTCAGTTATTAGGAACCTTAGGAACAATGATAGATTCGAAAGTTCCTCCAACCCCCGGCGTGGCCAAAGGATTGGTTGATGCGGGTGAGGCAATGGCTTGCAGTGCAATTGTGAAAATTGCAGATTAAAATAAATGATATATATAACTACGGAACAAAAAAATAAATAATTAAAATTTTTTAGTAATTTTTTATAGGTAAAATAATGGACGCAATTAACGTCGAAGTTGAAATTTTGGGAACGCTTTACAAAGCAAACACAGTCTCGGATCTCGTTGATATAATGGATCAAGATGACTTCACATTTGAACAACCCCACGCAATGGACAATTGGATGAATTATGGATTCGTCAAAAAAGATGTATCGGATGGTGATGTATTGAAAGTAATAGGGATTAGGGACGTAGGGAACACATATTTTGATGTATTGTGTGACAACGGAATTGAATTTAGCATTAGCATCAAGAAGGAAAGACTGTTTTTTGAAATGCGGGGGGTGAAATTTGACACCACGAAAGAATTGCAGGAATGGCTAAGAGATGACGGGAATGAATGGTTCAAATCAAACGAAAGTACACTATTTGTTGAAATAGAGGATCACATTATAAATGTCAGTTTACTTCATTCATTTTTGAATGACAAGAAACAAGAATTTTTACTGCAGGCAAGGAACGCGGACAAAGTATATACGGCCCGAGTGATTGATAAGAATGCGGGTGGGTTTATTGCGAGTATTGATGGCCTGGAAACGTTCATACCAGGGAGTTTGGCAAGTGCTAACAAGATATCAAATTTTGATGATTTGATCGGCACAGATATCTTTGTTATGTTTGAGGACTATATTTACGCAGGAGATACTTTTATAGTATCGAATAAGAAATATATCCGTCACATATTAGAAGAAAAAATACATCTATTGGCACATGACGAGAAGTATACGGGAACGATCACAGGGGTTTCAAAGTTTGGAATTTTTGTGGAATTCGATGAAATTTTCACGGGTCTTATCCATGTGTCGGAAATGACACCCGAGACCAAAGAAAACTTCGTCTATTTTCAATCCGGAGAGGAGATTTCGTTCTATGTTAAAGAGGTGGCCAAAAATAATAGAATTATTTTATCGGAGAATAAGGGCTGCTCGGTTGTGACCACATTTGAAGATTTCAGAGATGCCTGTGAGGATACCATACAGGAATGTGAAATTGTAGGAATTCGAGAAATTGGAAGTTTTGTCAAGTTCAGATTAAATGAAAATTCGTTTATTGGACTTTTTCACAACAAAGAATATCCGGAAGGCTTTGTTCCTGCTATGGGAATGAAACTACAAATAGAGATAACGGAGGTGGATGTTGACAACAATAAGATCTTCACGAGATTTGTGGAGCAACTGCCAGAAGTAAGTAAAAACGAAAACGGATAAAATGGGAGACAAAAAAGGAATAAATCCAAAATTTCATAATAACGAAATATTCACAGAGTTGGCACCAAGTTCACAGGTGGTGCCAACCGATGAATTTTTAATTGGATATGAGTTTGAATTCTTCACAAAACTATCTAAAGATGAAACGGCTGCCGGACTCACAAAAGCTCTGGCAAAAAAAGTTACCGTTCCATTTGAGACAGTCGGTTTTGGGGATAAGAAGAAGAAATCATACACTGTTCATTCCGGGGCACATATATCCGGCGATGAATTTATCCTTGAGCCGGATTACTCGGGCGGCCCCAACATGAGAGAGCTCATTACAGGCCCACTCGGTGAGTCTGAGGCTCGTATTATATTAATCAAGGTACTTCAGTGGATACAACGAAATGGCTGGACTACGGACAGGGCTGGGGTCCATATCAACATATCGTTGAGCCCGATGAGTAAGCAAAGACGGCAGTCGGACATTTCAAACATGAATATTTTGAAGATGTGTCTGTCTTTTGATGAAAATACAATTTATAATAAGTTTCCTGGGCGCAGGGGGAATACATATGCACGGAGCGTCAAAGAAATTCGCCCCGCAAATAAGTTCATGTTCAGGGAGACCTCAGGAGCGTTATTAAATAAAAATAATTATATATGGCCAACCACAAAATACTACGGGATCAATTTTTTAAAAGTTGAGAACAATTATTTGGAGTTTCGATATTTGGGCGGAGCGGACTACGAAAAGAAAACACAGAAGATCTTGGATTGTCAGGACATTTTTTGTAAGTCAATAAAACATGTGGTTGAATATCCGGAGTTCACGGAATCAGATACATTCAAATTAAAAAAGTTGCTGGAATCACATAAAAAAATAGCGACCTCGTTTTCGAATGTGGAAAAGTTTATTTATAATTATCCTGATTTCGTTGTTATGGTGAACCTCCAGAGTCACATTGGAATCACAAAGACATTTTGGTCCGTTCTTCGAGAAGGACTCTATGATTTAATTGTAAATGCCGGGGTAGAGAAGGGGTATTTCAATTATGACAGCGACACGGCGTTATTTCAAATAAAAGACGCAACACTCAAAAGCTGTAACAATATATCGAAATTTGAGATGGTCAATTGTAAGATTGACGGACTCTTGGATAATTGTAGTTTTTTGCATTGTGAAATCAAGAATAGTCATATTGAAGACTCTGAAATAGTGGGGGGGAATCTGGTTATGGATTCAAAAGTGAAATCCACCCCAATTCAGTTTTCAAATAGATTGGAGGGATGTTATGTCGAGAATGAAAAAGATGTCATAAATGGAGAATTGGAAGATTGTATCATAAGAAAAGGAACCATTGGAGAATTGGCCGTTATTAAAAATTGCATAAAAGTATAGTATGATGGAATATGAAACAATATTAGAAGCTGTTGAGTTGTTGGACCAAAAATATTTGGGGCCGGAAATTGACGTATTGGCCAAAATAGAAGAGGACTTTGCAAATTATGAATTCCTTGTTGATCTATTTGGGGTGGTCAATGAAGATGAACAACTGATCTATAAATATTATGTCGGGTCCTTAAATGAAGGGATTTCCGCCTTTGGCCATAAGATTGGGGATATGATTAGGAGTCTTGGTGCAAAAATTGGGCATGTGAAAGACTTATTGGTAACCTTGGTGAAACAGTTATCCGAAGATTGTTATGGCACGTTGTCAGTGATAACAAAAAAGTCAAGTGCAATGAATTTAAATGATGCCGTCAAGATTGTTACCAGATTTCCGGAGGTTAGAGAATATGTGAAACAGGCAGGCCCCGCAGAGAAGGAGTGGTTTGAGGACACTTGGTTGTGGCTAACTGCAAAAAGTGTCAACAAGATTAAAGCCTTGTTTGGCAAGGCCGGATATGAAGGAACCTTGAAGTATTATAAAATCAATGGGAGTTTCGATAAGATTTTACAGGGGGAACAAAAAGATGTCGATGATCTTGTGCTTAAAATTAGAAAAACTACGCCCGGGGAAGCCATACTCAAGTTCTTCCGTTTTCTGGATGGAATATTACAAAAATGGACGGGCAAAGTTGCGGACATCGCGTTGTTATCCGCCGCAAAAACTGTTGCCGTAATGGGAGGTCCCAAAGCCCCAAAGTTCAATTTAATGGGGAAGGTGTTCTGGAGAGTTCGAGATTTTTTAAAGCCCACAATAATCTCGGCCAGATGGCGCAGGGATACGGAATCTGCATTGAAGGCCGGAGGAAAAAAAGTATACAAAGGATTATTGGCGGCATTTGTTCCTGGAATGGCAGGTTGGCTTGCCTTTGCCGGAATGGCTAAATATATTGACATTACCAGAAAGGTAATTTTAATAGCAGAAGAAGAAAAATAAGTCATAGAATTATGTCAATGTCAGAAGCGGATTTCATAGAAAATGTTCAGAGAGAGATGACGGCGTCCGGGAGTTTGCCTGTGGTGCTGGAGGAACCTGAAATTAAAAGATTGATCCAAAATGAGGCGGAATTTTTCTACAGGGAATATGGTCCGGCCGTGGAAAGCACTAAGTATGTGGTGACCAAGGCGTCAATAAATAATGCACAATTTAAAGCAAGTAGAAGATTGGATTTGCCTGATTGTGTGATATCTGTTGTGAAATTCCAGGAAATTAACGGCGTTGGTCGTTTGGGAAATATTGATAGAGATTTTGCCGAGGATCGCCTGATGGCCTCCGAGATATTCCTGAGTTCTTTCCATGGGGATGACCTTGTAATGAGAACCGCTCAATATCAGTATTTTGATCTTGCAAAGGCTTTCTTCTTGGAACAAATTGCATACGATTTCAATATAAATACGAAGAGATTGACTGTTAAGGGTAGAGATCCAAAGTTTGATCTGTATATCGAGGCTTTAGTTAAAATACCATTGGAAGATTTATTCGGGGATCCATATTTCTTGAAGTATATAACTGGTAAGGCAAAGATCGCATTGGGCAGAATGCTGAGCACATATCCATTTCCAATGCCCGGAGGAGTTCCAATTAATGCAGATATGATACGGGATGAGGGCAAAGAAGAAGTTGATTGGATTCTGGAGAGAATAGATTCAGAAAATACGGTAGATTGGTTTCTGCAATACCATTAAGTTGTTGATTTTTAAGGACTTAATAAAAAAATTGAATATAAATTAACCTCACGAGAAAATTACCGATTGTTTGTTTCTTCAAAGACAAGTTCGAGAAATTACGGAGTTGAAAATCCCAGCCAGTCCCCCTCTATAAAAGATAAAAAACGTCAAACCACCCTAAAAAATTACGGAGTTGAAAATCCCAGCCAATCGGCTTCCATAAAAGATAAAAAGGTACAAACGACACTAAAAAATTACGGAGTTGAGTATACATTTCAATCTGAGGAATGTCGCAATAAGAGTCGTCAAACTACCCTAAAAAATTACGGAGTTGAAAATCCCCAACAATGCCAGGAAATACGGAACAGGACATATGACACCAATTTGGAACGATACGGAGTGAAACATCCCCTCCAATCAACGTCAATTATGAATAAAATGGTGGCTACAAATCTTGATCGATATGACGTGGAATATATTGGCCAGTCTGAGGATATAAAATTAAAAATACGAAAAGTTTGGATAGAAAAATATGGTGCGGATCATCCTGCAAAGACAGAGGCTGCAAGATTGGAAAGTAAGTTATTTAATTTACGAAATAGACTCAAGATCATAGAGGATTTTAAAGTCTTAGGATATCTATTTATTTCACATACCAATGGTCAAATATTCACATTACAGTGTCCCACCTGCAACCAGGAATTTACTCAATCCCGTGATTTTTTACGCCAGAGAATGGTCGTGTCGAAAGTTGAATTATGCACTCATTGTAATCCAATTGATACACAGGAATTGGGGGGCGAAAAGGATCTTAGTAATTTTGTAAAAAGTTTGGGAGTTGAAATCGAACGGATTTAAATTTATTGGGAACACGGCATCCGGCTATTCATGGGTGGTCAATGGGGTACGGGAATCAAGACAGAAATACATGAAGCATAAATTAGTCCGAGAGGGCTTTGATTTGACCAAAACAGAAAATGAAATTATGAGCAGTAGAGGATATAATAAGATATATAATAGTGGAAACGCAAAATATTTATTGAATAATGGAGGAGTGTAATGACATATCCAATAATGACGGCGGATGGGTATCGTGATAACATGATTGGCAAAACAGAAGTAATGAAATATGCAATAGAGATGGCTCACTATATGACAGATGTTAATGCAATGGTGTTATTGACAGGGGAAATTGGAACAGGAAAAAAGTTCTATGGACGGTATATGCATAATATTTCCCCTCGTTCATCTGCTCCGTTTCTGATCGCACATTGCCGCCCGGAACCATACAATATATCGGAGGCTGACCTGTTTGGAAGTGAAATTGGAGGCAAGGTTCGATCTGGAATCTTTGAACAAGCTTCTGGAGGGACAGTTCTCATTGAAAATTTAGATCTTTTACCCCTGGAATTTCAAAGTAAGGTCTTAAGATTACTCCAGACCAAGAAAATGTATCGGGTAGGGGGAGCCGACTTAGTGTCTGTGGATGTTCGGATAATGGCGTCCACCACACGAGATCTGAGATCTATGGCAAATATAGGATTATTTAGAGAAGATTTTTATTATGCGTTGAGGAATGGGATAATATTGTTGCCACCTCTCCGGGATCGTGGATTTGATATTATACGATACGCCAGAAATTTTCTCCGTGAATTCAATGTCAGATATCGCAGAAGAATTGTATTTCGTACTGACATTATCAGTGCAAATGCTGTTCTCATTCTCGAGGAACACCCCTGGCCCGGAAATCTCAGGGAAATGAGAAACGCAATAGAACGGGCAGTTATTATTCGTCAACAAAGTGTTGCCGGAAAACATGGTCAAGAAATTACTTCAGCTTCGTTACGATTTCTCACAGATGTTCCCATTGAAATTGATCCTGATGCAGACCCAGGGCCACCTCCCCTCAATCTTTCTGAGGGAGAATATATATTAGAGATTCCGGACATGGGGATAGGATATGATGATATTGTGAAGGATTTATTATTGAAGACGTTGAAACTAACGAGCAACAACAAAGCTAAGACGGCCAGATATTTGAGTATTTCAGTGGATTCACTAAGGAGTAAGCTCGAGAGGTACGACATTGAAATCAAGAATAAAAAGATTGTCCCAAATTTTTAATTTCTATATATACATTATAAAATAATAAAATGAAGAATGAAATATTTCAATGTGCTTGAATACGAAACACCAGAACCGACTATTATTACAGAGGAATACATATATGAATTATATGAAGGTCTTGACATAGCTAAATTTAAGAGTATTTTTAAGAAGAGTGTTACTGAGTTCAAAAATCATTTCAAATTTGTCACGACATTTGGATTGGTAATACCAATTCTATTTCCACTGGTAGAGAACCTTATTGCAAATTCTACTGTGGTGGTGGATCTTACTCCCCAAAATGTAATCTTTGCGACAGTGGCCACATTATCGATGATAATGGGAGAGAAAAAAACATCCATAGCACACTTCAGGCAAAGACTTATTTCAAATGACAAAAATTGGTCCGGAATCCTGGATAACCTGGCAAAGACATTCAAATCAGTTCAGCATTTATTTAGTAAAATTGCCGAATTGACTGGGAAGGTTATAGAGTCGTGGTGGGATATGCTATCATTTACCCTACTCCTAATTCCGTTTGTCAAGATACTAACAGAGGTAATGGTTAAACAGAACTGGTCAATTGATAATTGGCAGGGTCTGTTGGCGACATTTGCTGTCGGGATATTTACAATTGGTGGCAAGAATGTGTTACAGATGATAATAGCAACACTCAAGAAAAAACACAAGAAAATAAAATGGATTCCACCGAGTCCCACGGATGCGGATTTCACCTTTAGTGATAAGTCAGCAAGAAACATAACATAATAATACAATGCTAAGAGAGCTATATTTTCGAGATCCATCTGACCCGAAATATTCTCGTTCGAAAATGGACGAAACGGGAAAACTTGAGGCAGTCCTTTCAAAAATACGAATGATTTTGTATACCAATCGAGGGGATGTTCTTGGGGAACCAGAATTCGGTATGAGCTTAGAACAACATTTATTTGACTTCGGGTTGAATGAGGGAGCTGTCAGGGAAAAATTTCAGGCTCAGGTCGCTAAATATATTCCGGAAGCAGGAGATTTTGATATTGATTGTAGCGTTCAGATAAAAACAGACGGACTCCGGGATGTGGGATACCTATACATAACACTCCAGGGAGATCCACAAATTAATATACAATTATAAAAAATGAAAGAATTATTCAAACTTGGTCGCATCAAGGCCGAAGAAATATTAGAGGATATTAGCACATATACTCAAGATGTATATAAGCAGGCTAAACAATTATATCAAGTGTCAAGTCCCTGGGGACAAATTCAGATGGTCTTGGGAAGGCTATCACAGATGATACTATTTTATATTGAGGATGCACAGACGGAACTGAATATCAATACTGCCAGCCGTCCGGACTCAATCAGAGGGTTGGCGCAACTTGCTGGCCATGATGTCACCCGCGCTGTAGCAGCTAATGGGGATCTTTATTTGTCATATAACGGAGTCATTCCAAAGATGACAGGCACGCACGTTATCATACCAAATTATAATGTTATGAAGTGCAAGGACAATGGCTTAGAATATGTAATTGCGTTTGGTCAGGATGAAATCAAGGTTGATTTATATGGGAACAGAGAACGAACATTTTTTAAAATCTTACAAGGCACCATAGAAAATCAAACGTTCACTGGCACAGGCGCTTCGCTGCAATCATTTCCTGTGGCAGTGCCCACGGGTACAATGATCGATAATTGGTTCGTCAATGTCTATGTAAATGGTAAGAAGTGGAAGAAATATGATAGTCTATTGGACATCCCATTAGACGCAGAAGGCTACTTGGTTAAGACTGGAATCACAGGCGGAGTTGATGTATTTTTCGGAAATAGTAACTTTGGAAAGATACCAGAAAGTGGTAACATAATTGAAGTTCAGTATTTAATAACGGCTGGACTTACAGGGAATATCCGAGAGGTTGAGGGTGTTCAGTTTGAATTTGTGGACGCAGGCTATGATATTGATGGCAATGAAATAAATCTAAACGAGATATTTAATATTGGCATTTCAAACCAAATCAATTTTGGTAGTGATCCGGAGTCTACATATCTGACAAGGTTGTTGGCACCCAAAACGAGCAGATCCTATGTATTGGCCAATCCCACAAACTATGTTCACTTCTTTGAAAAGTTTCAATTGTTCAGTTATATCAATGCATATACAGAGTACAATGAATTTGATCCCTGGATTGACAATGTTATATATTTATTATTGATTCCGGATATTAACACAAGGTTTCGTGCCGGGGAAAATTATTTTACAATTCCCGTAGAATATTTCAAATTAAGTGACATTGAAAAATGGAAAGTACAAACCTTATTAGAGGAATCGGGACAAAAGATTGTCAGTACGGTAGTTTCATTTGTGGAACCAACATTCAAGAAATATGGAATTAACATAAATCTTTCTGTCTGGGAAGGCTATAGCAAAGATGTCATATATGAGAAAATAGTCTCAAATTTATCGGAATATTTTAGTAAATTTAAGAGGAAAGATTTTCTCCCCAAGTCAGACCTAATTGCAATATTGGAAACCATTGAGGGGATAGATTCTGTGAGTTTTCATTTCATTTCGGAATTAATTGAAACGGAACTCAGAAATTTGATGAGTGGTGAAACGGTCAAGTATTCAGTTTCATTGACAGAGACCCAGCGGACGCAACTCCTTACAAGATACGAAACCCTTTCGGAGGCTGGGGTCCTGACCAACGACATGAAAATAAACGAAATTTTACAGTTTCAAACTTTCAATTCATTTGTGAATTCACAATTGGATATAAATGGGGACATTGTATTGGCCAAAAATGAAATACCCCTGATTCGGGGTGGCTGGCTGGATCGAAATGGTAATTACTATTCGGATGTATTGGACAAGAACAAACTTTCGTCTGTCAATGTCGGGATCGTTAGGGAGTCGGAAGAGACAACATATGCAACAATGAACAGAGATCATATTACAAATATAAGAGAATCATAATGAGTTTCAGAGACAGTGTAAGGCACAGAAAAGATGACTTGAAACATAGAGGATATGACTACAGAGGCAATATATTCAAGAATTCCCTCTCAAGTGCATTCTTCCTTGAGGAAAAACGATCATCAATATTATTACGAATGGAGACAATGTTGATATTTTTGATAGACCAGGTTAAACATATAAAAAAGACGTTCCACTATGCACACGAAAAAAACTTCAGAGATTTTAATTAAAAGAGACAAATAAATGGCACTAAATCATTTACAATTTTTTGACAAAGCCGGAAACAACTGCACTCCCGTGCTGGATCCAATTGATAACTTTTTTAGAATCAATATGCAATTGGATTCGGTCAGTGTTGGGCTATTTGAAACTGAGCATATATTCATATATGAAGAAATTCTCAAACAGTTCCTCCCCTCCCAAACATCATTAAAAAAGCAACAAGCCGTGAATGTCTGGCAGTCAACAGAGATCCGAATTCTGAAATATTTAGAGGATCATGGTAAAACTATAATGACTGACCTGGACCAATTCTTCGCCATACAAAAAATTGGGGACGATTTGACGGGGGATTTCATACGTAATCATGCCAAACTTTTTGATCGTACGATAACGGGATCTGTTTTTTATGCAGAGAACACAGCATACGGCAGTCAATATTTAAAGACTTATGAAATAAAAGAGAGGGATAATATCCTTCAGGGGGATGACTGGAAACCAGTATTGTCTCGACCTCGTGCGAGTTACGATATCAATAATAACGAAGAGACATTTTTATATTATAGATGGAAGCCATCTGATGTGGACCTGGATGAGAAGTTATTTACATTCATGATAGATATGGAGGATCCCCGAACATATTTTAGAGGAGATAAGGCTGTATGTGAGGACGAGGGAATAAAGTACCCGTCAATTGTTCCAATACGAGACAAATATTTAATCACAAATGAATTTGAAAATCCTGATTGGAAAGTTTTATTTTCTCAATATAATTTTGAGCCAGGATCAAGTGACGATTTTGAGGATCCTCCATATCATTTGGAGACAATAATTGACGACGACACGGGAGCATATTCTCAGATCAATGTGAACGAGGTTGAACGCACCAAGATGCGTAGAAAATTGGGAACCCAGGCTACATATCTTAATGATCCATTTCAGCTAAACATTGCTATCAATTCAGACATAGAGGGGGAGTTTAACAGAACCCTTGAAGTTTATATGGTTCGTAAGACAATTGAGGAAGAGAGTGAAATTAGTGAAGGTAGACAATATAAGAAATATTATCAAAACTTTTATAAATTTGCGGAGATTTCGTTTAATGCAGAAGTCATTGGCAAGGATGAGCGCCTTGAAAAAACCCTAAATAATTTTGGTAGGGACATAGACGACTCGGAATTTTTCATTGCCAGGGACTATGATATAAATGACGATAATCCGGATTACATAAAAATTAACGAGAAGCGAAAAGAGTTGTTCTTAGAGGGTGAAGATATTTACCCATATCTCGGATCATATAAGGCCCTAACGAATGCAATAAAATATTTTGGATATTCGGATTTACAGATAAAAGAATATTTTTATAATGTAAGACTGAGTGATCCGGGCACAAAACAAATATCATATACGGCCGTCGAAATCCCGTTGGATTTGAAGGTGCCCGATGAGTCATATGACGATTACGAATACAATGAATTTGTATTTGGTAACTTGATGAATAGTGAGGATCACAAGAAGACCTCTCGCTTTGGTTTATATTACGCCCTCAATCAACTAAGTGGGACCTATGATGAATTTGGCTCCCCGATTGTGGAGGATGTGTATCTCTATACAAATGAAGAAGTTCTCATAAAACTATATGGACTGAAACAGATCTTGGAAAGAAGATTTTTACCTCATCATGCGCGTATCGTGGATATCACAGGCGAAGGAATTTATTTTGGCAAATATGAAATTAACAATTGGCAGGACAATCTAAGAATTATTGCACTCAAAGAAGGTAACTCACCAAACTTCGAGGCCATTCCATTGTCAATGGAGATCAAGGAACTTAATAAACTTTTGAACCTATACAGAAAGAATCAAGGAATTGATGATGTTGAGGAATTAACAGAGTTCACAATTATCAAGGAAATTGAAAATCGAACATTGGAGGAATTTGAACCTGGAGGGGAGATTGATTTCCCGTTCGATAAGGAATTGACGTTAGAGAAGATAATGGAATTCTACCCGGAATATGAAGAACTGAAAGCAACCATTCTTAATCACTTATTGAACATGCCATGCTATAAAGAAGTCCTTGACGAAGCTGGATTTAGCAAGTGGGAGGCAATAAATATAGCCCCAAGAACAAATTTTAAAATGTTAGGAACCCCTTGTTTGCTACGGTATTTACCAACGGAGCCAACGTGGGATGACATGAGGGTCTCCTGGGATATGTTGGATCCGAAAACGCCCAGCCTGGTAGACGACAACGCACACAGACTGTATACCTGGGATGGCCTTGGAGATTATGAGGGTTGGAAAATCAGTTGGAGAGTACGACATAACAATGACGGATATTGCTATACGACAGATGGTTTCATTCATGATAAAAAAGAAATATTAATATTCCTTCCGGCAGTTGGAAAATATGATGTGACACTGGCAGTGACAGATATTACAAACTTTCCTAATATTACGCGTCGGGATGACTATATTGAGGTGAAACCGCCCGCATTAGATTTTGTTGCATTTGGTAGATTCATAAAGCCATACGGCACATTTGATGAAATGACGGATGTTTCTTGGGATCAGGCAACAGGAACTTGGGATCAGGGAGGCCACTGTGAATTGGCATCCACTTGGGATGAAGCGGATATTGCATGGGATAGTGTGGATTATAAAAATTACATTAATCAGGACTATGTATCACCCTATATTAAGACCAATAAGATACTCAGTGTTGACAAAGATGAATGCAAGGTTACGTTGTCAGGGTCTTCGTTTTATAACCACACAGAGGCTTACAGAGACCAAAAATGGGATAATAGAGCTGTATTCTATAAGCCATCCACTAATATTCCATTGATTGATAATATGGTGGTGACTAATGCAGTGGCAGGAATAGTAGAAATCCAGGGAAATTATAAATTTAGTGTTGGGGAGGAGTTGAATGTTTATAAATATCTGTCTCTCACAGGATCAGATTTTTATTTTGAGGGTGATGCAATTTGGTGTAAGACGAACAACATTTCTGCATTTGAGGTTGGCAAGAGCATTAAATTAATTGGAAATTATACGGATAGAACACTAACAGAAGAGTATATTATTAAGGCTGTCGAGGCCGATTTTATATCCGGACTCGTCAAGGTGACTGTCATAGATGACGGATCTTTGACATATACCCCATTCGCAAATGAATTTGGTAACCTTAGTCGATATGATGAATTGGAACTAAGAAGTGATCATTATATGTTCACAATTAATTCATTTGTATATGATGAAAGTACGCAGAAGACAAAAATAACGGTGACGGATAAAGATAAAAATATCAAATATTTGAAGTTAGAAGATTTGACTGAGTATCGGGCGGCCACGGTAATGAGTTCAGGCCGGTTCGTATTCCCAATCCTGGTGACAGGGTTAGACTCATCAAATAATACAGTATTGACATTGGAATGCACGGACGCTATTTGTAGTATCACTCCATCATTTGATTTTCAGTATGCAGATTTTGACATCGATTACGCAACCAGATTTGGTAGCAGTCAAAAACTCTTCTGGGATAATTATGACAATGTGACTTGGGATGAGCTATATCATCAGACCTGGAACATGCTTGAATATACAGGAGCTCCACGATCCGGCTTTAGAATTCCTAAGGTGACTGACATGGGCACAATAGCATTTGATGAACAGATATTTACATTTGAATTTGGTAATACTGGACCCAACAATTGGATATCCAAGGGGGCTGAATTATTGAATAAATCATCATTGGAAAAAGTTGGAAGATTTGAATACTACAATATACGAAATGAATATATACAGGCAGTTGCGAAAATCGGAGCATCCTCGTCACTGGTAAGTTTGGTTGGTGGAGTGGGCATGTTGGTATCTGCCAATAGCTATCCAAACTGCAATTTCCCTTATTGGAAAGAAAGATTCTTTGACGGCTATAATAATCCGGCATTGAACAAACCAGTCAAGAGAGTTTGGGAGGAGACAGGGGCCTCATATGTCAATCCGGATGGGGACATAACATTGGCGGATCCATACGAAGACATATTATCCGGAACTTTCAACTTCAGTGACACGTTCATAAAGAGAGAAGACTTCAAGATACCAACCAACACGACCGTCTTCATAGTATTTGACAGATTTGATCAAATAGATGGGGACGCAACATTTGAGTGGGAACTATGGGAATCTTCACGTGAAAAATTGGTAATGAGATCAAAAAAATCTTACATGAATTTTAATTTCGTTGATCCGGGGGCATATTCTGTCAAACTGACAGTCACAACCAAGGGGAACCAGAAGAATGTTTACGAGAAGCGTGGGTGGATTTACGTTAAGAACGAATTGTGATATATACATTTATAAAAATAAACAAACAAAAAAAGGAATAATAATGGCACAAATTACAACACAAAGCATTGCGGGCGGAAATAGTATGTCCAGCTCACGAGAAATAATAAATAATAATTTTGGATTGGCGGCAGATGTCATTAACCAAATTCAACTTTATTTGGATATGGAAACTCTTGAGTTCACAGGATTCGAGAAGGCTTCATTTTATCAAGGAGACAAGGATACTGCAGTCCCCACACAGATTTTAATTGATACGAATGGATCAATTCGGTCTCTTGGGAACATCACAGCTGGCGGACAATTGACTGTAAATTATGGTCAATTTAGCACAGGCTTGATCGTTACGGAGGGGAACATTGATATATCTTCCTCATTGACAGATTTTAATCTGGCCGGCAACATGAACATTGGCGGGGAATTGGTACTGAAAGATTTTCAGGTTGACGGAGTAATTCCGGCGGCCCAGCGGTCATATTTTACAAATTTGGCATCCGGTGGAACATCGATGTTGATTTTAGATGGAGTGACTCCAATAGGTGGATGGTTGACAATGAAAGGTCGTAATGGTATTGTTTTGAATTGGGAAACTCCTGAATTTAATTCATTGGATGCATTATTGGATCTCTATACAATTGGACTTCTTACGACTGATGTATTAGAAGGACAGGTCGTTGAAATAGTTGCAATGATAAGTGACGCGGCAACAACAGCAGGATCTGAATTTATAATTTCATCCGACAGTGTCAAACATCCTGAAGTGACTGCACCAACCAAAGGAATTGTATTTACGAAACGTTACCAATCAGCTCGTTTAATTTACACTAACTCAAATTGGGTGGTCACGAATTTGAACGGTGCAACATACGAATAAAAATATAAGGATTGAAAATAATGAAACATTTTAAAATATTTGAAGCAAAGGCCGACAAAGATATGATCATAGTGGAGTTTTCAGGTGATGATTTTGCACTGGCTCGGGGGCCATATTTACTGGCCATGAAGTATTCTGGGGCATATGTGATGAGATGGGTAAGAACATATGACAACCCGGTATCACTACCATTTGAAAAGTTCTTCCAATATGAGTCGGACAGAAAATATTTGGAACGAGCCTTGAATAAAGGTTTCAAAGATGCAAAAGGTGATCCCCAGAAATTTATAGATCTTATGGATGAGAGAGAAGAGATGTCGATGTTCTCCTTAGCAAAGCCAAAGAAAATATTATATGTGAAACCTGTGAGAATTCTGTATACCTCTCAAACATATGATAATTATTTCTCAATAGACGAAGAGGGAAGATATAAGTTTCAAAGTATAAATAGTCCAGGTCATATGGCCGGAGCCGTATCAAACCAAATAAAAGACTGGAGCAAGATGTCCGATAAATTAAAAAAATATCTGGAGACACAGATTATAAATGGGGCATTACGAGCAAAGGGCAACAAGAAAAAATTTGCAGCGGAAATGAATAAGTTGGATAAATTCCATGGTATTTTCTATGAAAAATAAAAAATAAGGACTATAAATAATGGCTTCACAATCAGAACTAACAAAAGTATGCCCATACGTCCGGCCAGTTGCTGTCCAGGGAGGAACGTTCTATTCGTTCAGCTCGGCATCAGAAGATTTTACGCTCAGCTTCAACGAAAATTCGGCAACTAAATTCAAGTTCTCCAAATTTGCATTACTTGACATTCCGGATATAGCCAACGAGCCATATTCGAATACATTGAAATTGGACGCCATTGCAGGGGCATATAACAAACTTACAAACAATAATATAAATTTAGATTTCTCCCAGAGTTTTCAAAATTATTGTTTGAACATGGAAACCATGCTAATTTCTCAGCCAAATTACAATCACGCGGATCCCAGCACAGTATCCGAGAGAGTGTTCTTTAAGTGGTTGAAGGAGATGGGCGGATTAAGGTTTGTCAACTCATCTGATCAGCCCTCGTGGCCGACACCACTATACAAAGAAGAAGCTGAGGATAGTAGTAAGTATAGCCGAGTGGTCAAATATTTAGGTGAAATTGATTTCATAAATAATTACAGTGGACTGACAAATACATATTCCGAAATAATGGCACATATCCCCACGGAGGCCGGCGATTTTAAGGATGTATATTTCAAGAGTAGAGAGGATGATAATTACTCTACAGGAATGACCCTGTGTAGAAACGACAGTGTAGCATCAAACAATTTTTATATTGCCGGAAGAACCTACGCGGATTCACATCCAATTGGAGGCTTTGACATTCGGGCATTCTATGACAATCCATCTGGCCTGGGACAAGAGGAACAGGCAGTAAGTTCAGGCGTTCAGCAGTGGAAAAAGTTACCTGGTTCACCAGCCGAAACAAATTTACTGGCTGAATATGAAGTTGACAAATGGTGGCACCTGGCAACAAGTGACAAGCATTGCTATCACACACAACCAAGAAATACAAGTGGAATAACAAATGAAGATTTATTAATTGGAGATTCTCGATATATTAGTGGTGACAGTGTTCCATTGCAGTGGACAAAATTTAGGAGATCACAATTAGAAGCACTTGAAATTGAGTGGAACCCAAACGCATATACGCACATTGGGGACGAAACAACATGGTTGATAGATGTAGCAAGAAGCCGGGATGCCCAAGATTTCAGTTTCAATGCAGTATTATTTTATTATGATTTGTATAGTGGATCCAATTCGGAAACAGAAGAGGGTGACGGTTTTGCTGTTGATGGAGATGGCTCCATAATTGACACAGCAACAAACAATACAGAAATTTTAGCAACCAATTTATTTGGAGTGTTATTCCTTGACAACGTGGAACCGTCATCAATAGGTGGGGGATC
>Ga0307989_1000425_pt1 | contig 27903 bp, 26 predicted proteins | sample EllFjometagen185_FD_203164 | JGI IMG/M metagenome (GOLD analysis project Ga0307989, IMG submission 203164) | Marine microbial communities from Ellis Fjord, Antarctic Ocean - #185 | ecosystem: Environmental > Aquatic > Marine > Unclassified | place: Southern Ocean | collected 2014-10-08 | reverse complement strand
TTTTAACTCTTACAGACCCTTTATTCGATATGGATATTCACTTTCTCTATTTTGAAATGATAAAACCTTCAGATTTTGTATATTCCCACCAATTATTTCCAATGAGCGTTTGATGGTTTCATTTTCTTTCCATTTAGCTTCTCCTCCCATAACAACTTCTAAATACTGAATTATTTCTTGTGAGTTTTCAAAAGAAGCATCTTGCCATAGATATGTTGGAGTATGATCAACTGCATAATAAGTTGCATTACCAATTTTAAAGCAAGGGTCTTCAAAGGAAGTTGGTTTTGCATTTGTGAATCCTGTACCCTCATCGCAACTTACATCAATTATTAAACTACCAGATTTCAACCGTTTAATTTCTTCTTCCTTTACAAACATAATTGGATTATTCATATCCTGTAAAATTCCATTAACTACTATATCACTTTCAGCTATAATATCTATTAAAGGTCTCTTTTCTCCTTTTTCATCTATTGAAACTTGGCAATCTAATTCTTCATCAAATTTTCTTTGGTGATATTCAACTCCAGATATTTTATTCTTTACATCTTTTTGAAGAGAACGAGTGAAAACAGTTATATCTTCTACTCCTCTGGCTTGTAATGCAAGTATTGCACCTCTAGATACATCACCAGATCCCGTTACAATCGCTTTTTTCTTACGTCCATAATTTCCTCCGTCTATACCTGTAAGTCCCATAGAATGTATTACCCCTGTGTAACCCGCCATTTCATTATTTTTACCAAATATATGTCTTTTTCTTGAACCATCAGAATTCCATTCATGCATTGCTTCAAAAGCAATAAGTGTCAATTTCTTATCAATTGCATTTTGAGTAATTTCTTGTTGTTGAACACAATGTGGCCATCCCCATAATACACCACCTTCTTTCATCATTTTTAAATCTTCAGCTACTGGTTTTTGATTAAGTACTACATCACATTTCTTTAAGATTTCGTTTTTTGTAAGAAATCCTCCAATGCCTTTTTTAAGGAACTCTTCATCCGAAATACCAAATCTTTCAGAATAGCCTTTTTCAAAGAATAGATTCCTTCTTATCTCTGCTTTTATTAAACCAATATGGTCTGGATGTATAGGAACTCTTTTTTCATTTTCTTTATTAGAACTGTGAAATATACCGATAAGTAACATAATCTTTTTCCTTTGTAATTTTTAAAGACAAATATTATTTTAATATACGAATAAACAATAAAAGCATATGAAATAGTAACAATATGTTTTCTTAAGTTTATTTGTTTATCCATTAAATACAAGATATTGGCTAATAATAAAAAAAGTTGGTTTTTTGCTTTTTAATAGTTAGAAAAGTTCCCTATGAAATTAAAGGATGGTCTCCAAAAACTCCATGGATAAAACTAAGAAGATTCAGAAACTTCATTGTACACAATTACGAAATTGCTCGTTCTGAAGGAATCTGGGACTTGTACAAAGAAAACATCAAACTCCTCGAAGAAGGCTGCAAAACCATCCTCTCAAAACTTGATAAGAAGAATAAGTGATTCTAGGGATTAGTAAAAAATCCGAGCTTCAAATAGAAATATTGCTAAATATTTAAGTATTAATGTTAATACAGTGAAGAAGGTGAGGGGGGGGGTGTTAAGTCAAAATATTTTAACAAAGTGTGTAACGTCTAATTTCAAAAGCTTTATAAACGACTATTAAATAAGGACAAAAGTATGTAACAAGTATGTAACAAGTATGTAACGAGTATGTAACATTTTTATTGACAAGCTAATGTTATAGTGTAATATTATTTCTAGATTAATAATATTTAAATTTTTATGAAAAATTGGATAAATATAGCACAGGATTTATTGTATGACAGTTTAAAACCAGTTCCACACGAACTAAATCAACTTGATTGGAAAATAAATATTAGTCCAAAAGACAATAGGGTTACTGAGCATTTAATAGCAATGTCTAATTTAAACGGAGGTGGATTTTTTGTTTTTGGACTAAATGATAATGGAAAAGTAAAAGGTTTGTTAAAAAAAGATATTGATACTATTATACACAAAATTACTGATTTATCATTTCATGGTATTAGCCCAAGAGTTACTATAGATCATCATATAGAACAAAGAGACAATAAAAATATTTTGTTTATTTATGTTAAAGAGTCTTCAAAAAAGCCTGTTTGCTTGAAAGGTAAAGGTTATGAATATACCTTTATTCGTTCTGGAGCTTCAACTAGAAAAGCTGATGATACAGAAATAGGTCATTTATTGCTTAATTCTAAAATTATAACATATGAAGAAAGGGAAATAGAGAAATATGACAATATAAAAGAATTATTGGAAAAAATAGATTACGAAATATTTTTTGTCTTATTGGAAAAACCTATGCCAACAGATGAAGAAAAAATTATAGAAGAACTTGTTAAATATAAAATTGTTGTAAAAAATGATAGTAGTTATTCTTTGACAAATTTAGGAGTATTAACAATAGCAAAAGATATGTCAGAATTTACTGAACATATCAATAGACCTGTAAGATTGATTAAGTATGTCGATAATACCAATATAACAAGTGTTAAAGATATTGTGGGTAAAAAAGGTTATGCAGCTGGATTTGATTTATTAATAAAATATATTAATAATTTATTGCCTCATCATGAAGAAATTAAAACTGCATTAAGAGAAATAAGGCCTTTGTATCCAGAAAATCTTTTGAGAGAAATTATTGCTAATGCTTTACTTCATCAGGATTTAACAAAAAATATAAATCCCAGAATAGAAATTTTTGCAAATAGAATAGAAATAACCAATGCTGGTAAATTACCAGATGGTTTATCTATAGACAGAATGATTGATAATATTGTTACGAGAAATTCTCTTTTGGTTAAAACAATGTTTCTATTAAGAATTTGTGAATCAAGAGGAAGTGGTATAGATAGATCTTTAAATGCAATAGAATTATATGGCCTTCCCGCCTTAGAATTTATTGAAGGAGAAACCTATTTTAAGGTTATTATTTACGCTCCAAAAGAATATAAAAGTATGACAAAAGAAGAAAGGGTAAATGCTTGTTATCAGCATTGCGCTTTAAGATATGTGAGTCAAAATTTTATGACAAGCTCTTCTCTAAGAGATAGATTTAAGATTTCTAATTCAAACAGAATGACAAGCTATAGAATTATACAAGATGCTATTAAGTTAAATAAAATCAAAAAAGGCAGTGACGCAAGATCTAATTCTTTAAAAGATATTTATTACATTCCTTATTGGGCTTAAGTGTTTTAAGTTAAATAAAAGGTAAATTAGGTGGAAGACTAAAAACAGCTACAGAAGATAGAATAGGAATGGTCAAAGCACTATAAAAAGATAAAACTAACACTATCGAAAACATCTGCAAAACTCTTCAAGTTTTAAGAAGTAGTTTTTATAGGATGGTTAAGGAATAAAATAATACAATTAATAGATTAGCTATGATAGATAAAGATATTCAGATATTTAAAGAAAGAACTATAGAAAGAAAATATTATGCACATTCAGAAAATAGTTATAATAAAAAACACAATTTATTAGATCATTTAAAAAATGTTGCAAAAATAATGGAAAGTTTTTCATGTAAAGAAGAATATAAATCAATGTTATATTTAGCAGGTTTATTACATGATTTTGGGAAGTATCAATTAGAATTTCAAAATTATTTAGAAAATGGAGGAAAACGTGGCAGTGTTCCTCATTCTTCTTGGGGAGCCGGATATACCAGAATTCTTGGTTTAAATGAAATATCTTTTACAATAGATGGACATCATAAAGGTTTGCCAGATCGATCTAATTGGAAAATAGATACAAACGAATTTAAGATAGGGGAAGTTGAAAATTTTGAGAAAATAAAAAAAGAATTTTTAAATGAATGTGGTAAATCTGAAAATGATTTAAAGATTACATCTGTTAAATTCTCTAATAAAAGTGAAACAGAATTATTTATCAGATATGTATTTAGCTGTCTTACAGACGCAGATTGGCTTGATACAGAGGCCCATTTTAATGACATAAAATCTGAAACTAGACGTATGGTGAAGCTTGATATCGAAGGTATGATTTTCCAACTCTCTAATTATTTAAAACAAAAATCAAAAGATGGAGAAATTAATCAATTAAGAAATAAGATTAGAGAAGAGGTTATAAAAAAAGCTAATAAACCTTCTGGTTTTTATACTTTAAATTTGCCGACCGGTTTGGGCAAAACTCTAACATCTATTTCTTGGGCATTAGAACATGCAAAATATAATAAAATCAAAAGAATAATAATAGTTTTACCTTTTATTAATATTATTGATCAAACAGCTCAAATATTAAAAAATATCTTTGGTGAGAATAGTGTTTTAGAGCATCATTCAAATATTGTGGAAGATGATTGTGTAAAAGATGAAACGGATTTTTTCGATTATAAAAAATTAGCTTGTGAGAATTGGGATTATCCAATAATAGTAACAACCTCAGTTCAATTCTTTGAATCTTTATTTAGTAGAAAGCCTTCTAAAGTTAGAAAGATACATAATATCGCAGATTCAGTTGTTATTTTTGACGAAATTCAAACTTTAAAAAAAGAGTTAGTTTCTCCTACGTTAAAAATGTTGAAAGATATTCAACATTTAATGCAAACCTCTTTTTTGTTTTGCACCGCAACTATGCCCACATTTGAAAAAAGAGAAAAATTTGAAAGTGGAATAGAGAAAATTGAATCTTTGGTGGATGATACTAAATCTTTGTTCGAGCTTGATTGTATAAAAAGAGTGGTTTATCAAATAATAGATGATTTTAATGGTATTACTTTAAAACAGTTATTTGGAAAAGTTTTAAATATAAATCAATCAACATTAATTGTTTTTAATACTAAGAAAGATGCCAAATCTTTTTATAAAGAGGTTGAAATAAACAATTCAAATTGGGAAAAGATTTACCATTTATCAACTCTTATGTGCCCGGTACATAGAAAAAAAATTATTAAAGAAATAAGTGAAGATTTAAAAAGTAAGAAAAAAATACTGGTATCTTCTACACAGTTAATAGAGGCCGGTGTTGATTTTGACTTTCCGGTTGTTTTTAGAGCTCTTGCTCCGCTTGAATCTATTATTCAGGCAGCAGGACGTTGTAATCGTGAAGGAAAAATAATAGAAAAAGGAAAAGTTTTTTTATTTTATTTAACAAATAGTAAAATGCCAGATAAAACTTATGAAGCTTGTGCAAGACATGCCGGTTTATTAATAAAGGAAAATCTTAATGATTTATATAAATATGAACTTTTTGGAAATTATTATAAGCAAACAATAGACTTGTTTGTTGATTCAGATAAGTATCAAATAAATCAAGCTAGAGAAAATTTTAATTTTAAAATAGTTGACAATTCTTATCATTTGATAGACTCTAAAACAGAAGCTGTATTTATTAAATACTATGATGAAACAAGTGAAAAATTATTTAATAAAATAGAGGCCAAAGGATTTGTATCTAAATTAGATTACAAAAAGATCCAACAATATTGTGTCCAATTGTATAGTTCTGATTTTATTAAATTGTATGGTTTTTATGAGTTAAGTAAAGTCGGTTTAAAGATATGGAAAGGAATTTATGATGAGAATATAGGTTTATTTAATGAATCTTTAGAAAAACAAATTTTAATTACTTAAACAATACGGGATAGCGATATGTTAGATGATTATATTCTAAAAGTAAAAGTAACAGGAGATTTTGCCTGTTTTACTAGACCTGATTTAAAAGTTGAAAGAATGACTTATCCTTGCATGACTCCATCCGCAGCTAGGGGAATCTTAGATTCTATTTTTTGGAAACCAGAATTTAAATGGTACATTCGTAATATAAAAGTTCTAAATCCTGTCAAATTTTATTCTGTTAAACGTAATGAAATTAATTCTAAACAAAGCAAAATTCCAATTATTATTGAAGAAAAAAGAGCTCAGCGTAATAGTATTATCTTAAAAGATGTTGCTTATATTATAGAAGCTTCGATTTTTATGGATGAAGTTTCTGAAAGAAATAATTTTAAAAAATATATAGAAATCTTTGAAAGAAGAGTCAAAAAAGGACAGTGCTGGCGAAGACCATTTTTTGGAACACGCGAGTTTGCCGTTGAATTTAGTCCGGCAGATGGTTATGAAAAAATTTTACAAGAAACTATCCCAATTGGAAGTATGCTTTTTGATATTTTTTATAATGAAGAAGGAAAACCCGAACCTTTGTTTTTTTATGATGTTGCAGTAAAAAACGGTATATTAAATTGTGAGATTCTAGAAAATGATAAAATGATGACCTCTAGTCATATTTGTAGAAAAATAGATAAAGAAATTTCGGCGGCAATTTATAATTTTAATCAAAAAGAGATAGATGGGGAGGTTTTAAATGATCAGAGAATTAAGTGAGTTGGGGAAAAGGTTGAGATTGGTAAATCAAGATGAAAAAGAAATTCATAATGCGCTTAAGGAAGAAATAATTACTATTGATTTAATAATTGATAATGAAGGAAATTATAAAGATTTTATTCTTCATGATAAAATAAAAACTTCGTCTGAGGCTCTTGCCGCAAAAAAAGGTAGGGCAAGGTTACTTGTTGATAAGGCAGAGGAGGTATTATTTTATGGTGGAGAAAAATCACAAAAAAAACATCAATTATTTTTAGAAAAACTTAATTTGTATTCTGATCTTATAGAGTTGAAACCTGTGATTAAATTTTATGAAATAAATAAAACAAATGGATTTGATAAAGCTTTAATAGATTTCGAAGTTAAAATAACCGAGAAAGACAGAGGGGGAAATATAGCTTTCAAAGTTTTAGATCATAATATTAGAGTACATGAAGAAAAAAATATCATTAATAAAATAATTGAAAATTATGAAAATATTGAAAAAGTTAAATTAAGTAAATCTTTAAAAAAATGTTCTATTTGTGGTAAAAGTGACTATCCAGTTGAAAATGCTCCTCATGGAATGATAAAAAGAGTACCTAGCGGGCAGACTAGTGGTTGTGCTTTAATTTCTTTTAATTTTAATGCAACCGAATCTTACAATCTTTCAGGCAATCTAAATTCTAGTATATGTACTAACTGCGCAAAAACTTATGTTGAAGGTTTGAATTATCTCATGACTAATGGAAGGATTATTATTAATTTGGAAACTAAAGGAAAAAAGAAAGAGTATTTTCAATTTACTAATCGTAAAAATTTTGGTTCTGATACAGCTATGGTTTTTTGGACTCGCGATAATGCAAAATTAAAAGAAATTGATTTGTTCGAAGAACCGAATGAAGACGATATATGTAAATTAATTGATTCAATTAGTAATGTGAAAACAGGTTCTATAGGTAATGTAAATTCAGATGTTTTTTATTCTTTTACTTTATCAGGTGCCGCTGCTAGAATTTTTGTTCGAGATTGGATTGAAAGTAGTTTGGAAGATATTCGTCGGAATATTAAAACTTGGTTTGAGGATATTTTAATTATGCAATATGACTCGACTCAAAAAAAGATGGTTAAATATTATAGTTCTTTATATAAATTAGCTTTTTGTTGTCAAAATAATAAAGATAAAGATAAATTTGTTTTTTCTAGAACAGCTAATTTACTTTGGAATTCCGCTCTTAAAGAGAACTCTTTGCCAATTACTATTTTAAATAATGTTTTAAAAAGAGTAAAATTAGATGGAGTAACTCCAGAAAGGGCGACTCTTATAAAACTTATATTAAATCGAAATAATACAGGAGGTATTAAACTTATGGAAAAACTAGATGAAAGTAATAAATCTATTGCTTATATCAGTGGTAGAATATTTGCGGTACTAGAAAGTATTCAGTATGCCGCGTTAGGCAAAACTAATGCTGGATTAAGAGAAAGATTTTTTAGTAGTGCTTCAACTACACCATCAACTGCTTTTGGTAGAATAATAAAAATGTCTCAACATCATTTATCAAAACTAAAAGGAGAAAAACCAGGATTAGCTGTTATATTTGATAAAGAATTGAGCCAGTTGTGTAGCCTAATAACATCTTTTCCAACTACTTTTTCTTTGGAAGAACAAGGTCAGTTTGCAATTGGTTTCTATCATCAAAAACAAACACAATTTAATAAAAAAGAATTAACAAATATTTTAATGGAGGAATAAAATGACTGAAATAATAAAAAATCGTTACGACTTTATATTTTTATTTGACGTAAAAGATGGAAATCCGAATGGAGATCCTGACCAAGGTAATCTGCCTCGTGTAGATATAGAAAATCAAGAGGGATTAATTACGGATGTTTGTATAAAGAGAAAGGTAAGAAATTATGTTTCTTTAAAATATAAGTTTAATACACCTTTTGATATTTTTATAAGACAAGAAAATATTTTAAATGATAAAATTGACTCTGCGATTGGAGACAAATTAAAAGAAAGACAAGAAAATCTCTGTAAAGATTATTTTGATATTAGAACTTTTGGAGCTGTTCTTAGTACTGGAAAAAAGGGAGCTGGTACAGTTAGGGGACCTGTTCAATTTACTTTTAGTCGTTCAGAAGATAGAGTGTATCAAGCAGAACATTCTATTACACGTTGTGCAGTGACAACAAAAGAAGAATCAAAAAATCAAGAGAATAGAGAGCACGCTTCGACTTTTGGACGTAAATCAACAATACCTTATGCTCTTTATCGTATGCATGGTTTTATTTCTGTGATAGATGCAATTAAAACTGGTTTTTCAGAAGATGATTTAAATCTTTTGTGGGAATCTCTTTTAAACGCATTTGAGCATGATAGAGCAGCGGCTCGTGGTGAAATGTCTCCTAGGAAATTAATTATTTTCAAACACGATAGTCATTTAGGAAATGCAAGATCAGGAGAGTTATTTTCTAGTGTAAGTATTAATAAAAAAGTAGAGCTTCCTCGTTCTTATGACGACTATGAAATAAAGATTGATAAAAGCATTATTCCTAGCTCTATTACATTAGAAGAAAAATTATAAATAAAATTTTAGAGGTTATTTAATAAATTACCTCTAAAAAAATTTAATGATATAAAAAATAATATATTTTTTATCAATTAAATATTGGAATTTAATAATGTTTTTTGAAAATGATCTTATTCCGATTTCATCTCTTCAGCATTTTTCTTTTTGTGAAAGACAATGTGCTTTAATTCATATTGAAAGAATTTGGACTGAAAATTATTTTACAGCTCAAGGTCGTGTTATGCACGAAAAAGTTCATAAAGAAATTTCAGAATTCAGATCGGGTGTAAAAATAGAATATGGACTATCTTTAAGATCTTCTAAATTGGGTTTAATAGGACAAGCAGATGTTGTCGAATTTTATCAAAAAGAAGATAGAGGATGGTATCCATTTCCTATTGAATATAAATTGGGAAAACCTAAAGAAGATCATTGTGATTTAGTGCAACTTTGCGCTCAAGCTTTATGCTTAGAGGAGATGTACAATAAAGAAATTTTTAATGGATCAATTTTTTACGGTAAAATTAGAAGAAGATTAAATGTTATTTTTAATCAATCAATTCGTGAAGAAACAGAAAATTTAATAGTAAAATTAAGAAAATTTTTAGATATAAAACAAACTCCAAAACCTATTTACAATTTTAAATGTGATGCCTGTTCTTTGAGAGATTGGTGTATGCCTAAGGTCATGGAAAAGAAAAAATCAATTAATAAATATTTAAGTGAGGTAATCGGTAAAGATGAAAAAATATCTTAATACTCTTTTTGTAACCACTCAAGGGGCTTATCTTTCCAAAGACGGAGAATGTATTTTAGTAAATATTGAGAGAGAAGTAAAACTAAGACTCCCAGTTCATACTATTTCTGGAATTGTATGTTTTGGTAATATTACGTGTAGTTCTTTTTTAATGGGATTTTGTGCTGAAAGAAATGTTTCAATTAGTTTTTTAACAGAGTATGGCAAATTTTTAGCAAAGGTTCAAGGTCCAGTCTCAGGAAATGTTCTTTTAAGAAAAGAACAATATAGAAGATCAGATGATATTGAAGAATCAGCTAAAATTGCACGTTTTTTTCTAATAGGCAAATTAAACAATTCTAAAACTCTTTTGCAGAAATCGGTTAGAGAACATTCGGAAAAAATTGATAATAGAGCAGTTAATAATTCTATCGAAATAATTTCGTCTGCATTAAAACATTTAAAAATAAATTTAACTCTTAATCAATTACGTGGCATAGAAGGAGAATGTGCTTCGGTATATTTTAAAGTTTTTGATAATTTAATTATTACTCAAAAAGAAGATTTTATTTTTAGTGAAAGAAGTAAACATCCTCCTAAAGATGAAGTAAATTGTCTTTTGTCTTTTGTTTATACACTTATGACACACGATATTCGTTCTGCTCTTGAATGTGTAGGATTAGATCCTGCTGTTGGATTTTTACACAGAGATAGACCAGGACGTCCAAGTTTGGCACTCGATATTATTGAGGAGTTTAGATCATTTTTAGGAGATCGTTTAGTTCTTTCTTTAATTAATTTAAAACAAGTTAAAAAAAGTGATTTTATTTATTCTGATTTTTCTTCTATCCTTATGAAAGATGAAACTAGAAAAATTGTTTTAACTGCTTATCAAAACAGAAAACAAGAAGAAATAATACATCCTTTTATTGGAGAGAAAGTTAAAATAGGAATATTATTTTATGTTCAAGCTTTATTATTTGCTAGATATATAAGAGAAGATTTGGACGGTTATCCACCTTTTATATTCAGGTAAAGTATGTTTGTATTAATTAGTTATGATGTTGCTACAAGTACACAAGGTGGAGCAAAAAGATTAAGAAAAATAGCTCGTATTTGTTTAAATTACGGACAAAGAGTACAATTTTCAATTTTTGAATGTAATATTGATCCAACTTTGTGGATAAAAATAAAGAATTCTTTGATAAAAGAAATTGATTCAGAAAAGGATAGTTTAAGGTTTTATTTTTTAGGGTCAAATTGGACAAAAAAAGTAGAGCATATTGGAGCTAAAAAGGTTATAAATTTAGAAGGTCTTTTGATTATTTAAAATATTTCGCGTATCTATAGTGGAAAAATAGATTTTTGAAATTATTAAGTTGTGCAATATTGTTAAATAGAGGTTTTTTTGTTTAAAATTGTTTATAGTTATGCGAATCGCTTGAAGTTATACTCTGTATATAAATAATTTTTTTTAATAAAAATTTATGTAATTTATTCTTGATAATAACCAAGATGCGCGTAAATTGTATTCTGGATGCTTATAGAGTAAGTTTTTATAAGCAGACAGTCGCCCTCCATGCGGGGGCGTGGATTGAAACACTAAACGAGGCAAAAGATTACGCTATATTTGAGTCGCCCTCCATGCGGGGGCGTGGATTGAAACATTACCATACAGTTGGCTAGTCGAATTCTTCCTGGTCGCCCTCCATGCGGGGGCGTGGATTGAAACATATCATGAGCTTTTATATTATAAGCATCTATATGTCGCCCTCCATGCGGGGGCGTGGATTGAAACTTCCTACACTGAGATACATTAATATACATATTAGTCGCCCTCCATGCGGGGGCGTGGATTGAAACTTGGTAAGAAATGTAATTATTTATTGTTATTACGTCGCCCTCCATGCGGGGGCGTGGATTGAAACAGCGTCAGTGGTGTTACAAGTTAAATAAAATTCGTCGCCCTCCATGCGGGGGCGTGGATTGAAACTATCTAATTAAGAAAGTTATTTTTCTTAAATTATAAAAGTCGCCCTCCATGCGGGGGCGTGGATTGAAACTATCTGCCTCTAGAAAGTCGCATTCAGCAATTACGTCGCCCTCCATGCGGGGGCGTGGATTGAAACGGATGCTCTTTTTCTTGTATAACGAATATAAAAGTCGCCCTCCATGCGGGGGCGTGGATTGAAACCTTCTTACGATTGCCTTTACTAACGCTGAGGATTGTCGCCCTCCATGCGGGGGCGTGGATTGAAACCTCCGTCTGCAACTGCGATATCTGTTCCACCAGGTCGCCCTCCATGCGGGGGCGTGGATTGAAACATGTGCGTACATCCATTGCGCCCCTATAAATTCTGGTCGCCCTCCATGCGGGGGCGTGGATTGAAACCTTTCTGTGGTTTCCATGAGTACATTATTATTCGTCGCCCTCCATGCGGGGGCGTGGATTGAAACACCATCAACAATAAAAGGATCATCAACATTTATCGGTCGCCCTCCATGCGGGGGCGTGGATTGAAACTCCATTTATAAGTTACCTTTGCGTTTTCTAATAGTCGCCCTCCATGCGGGGGCGTGGATTGAAACTTAGTAGTGTTTAAAGAAGTGTCTGTGGCAGATCGTCGCCCTCCATGCGGGGGCGTGGATTGAAACCTTATCACCAAATAATTTCTGCCACTAAGGCAGCGTCGCCCTCCATGCGGGGGCGTGGATTGAAACGTAGAAAACTATCAAAAAGAACTAAACAGCTTGTCGCCCTCCATGCGGGGGCGTGGATTAAAACATTGATTCCTTCAAAATTTCGAAGCGTTGTACAAGTCGCCCTCCATGCGGGGGCGTGGATTGAAACCTAATGGAAAGCATGATGATGACGTTGACACAAGTCGCCCTCCATGCGGGGGCGTGGATTGAAACTCTATATATGTTAACATCTTGAGCAAAATCTCCCGTCGCCCTCCATGCGGGGGCGTGGATTGAAACCCCAATCGGTATAATTTAGAAAAAAATTAATCTTGTCGCCCTCCATGCGGGGGCGTGGATTGAAACTTCGCTTGATAGTATTGTTCTATTATTTGTTTCGGTCGCCCTCCATGCGGGGGCGTGGATTGAAACCTTTAAGGGGTAGTCCAGTTTTTTCATCTTCCATGTCGCCCTCCATGCGGGGGCGTGGATTGAAACTACTATAGAGGTATCTAAATCTAAATCATCTCCAAGTCGCCCTCCATGCGGGGGCGTGGATTGAAACCTCTAAAAGCTTTGGAAACTGTAAACATAAAGTGTCGCCCTCCATGCGGGGGCGTGGATTGAAAACTTAAAGAAATAGAAAATAACTGGGTTCATCTTAGAAATATCTTAAAATCCTGGATTATTTTGATAATCAAAATTTTGAGATAATTTTATTATAATAAAGAACTCTAAGAAATTCTTATAAAAGATTTAAAAAAGTTTAATAAAATTTAAAAAAATGTTGTATAATGTGTATTATAGAAAGATACTTTTTTTATAAGATAATTAAACAATAGCAATAAAATCAAATGACCAAAACAACAAAATTCCAATTTAATTTTTTAGTTCGAGATAGTATTCCGACTATAATTAATTCTAAGAATAACGGAGTTAAAGAAGTTAGTTGCGAATATTTGCATGATGACGAAGAGTATATACAAGCTTTAAAGGATAAACTTGTTGAAGAATCCAGTGAAGTTCTGAAGTCTAAAAATAAAAAAGAACTTATAGAAGAAATTGCAGATGTTTACGAAGTTTTAGAAAATCTTACAGAAGCCAATAAAATAGACTTGAAAAAAATCAAACAATTTCAACAATCTAAAAACAAAACTAATGGTTCATTTAAAGACAGAAACTTTATGAAATATGTAGAAGTTGAAAAGGGTAGTGAAGCAGAAAAGTATTATTTAAGTCGTCCAGAAAAGTTTAAGAAAATTAAATAATATTTATGAAAGTATTTTTTTCATGAAACATTGTTTTTTACCATCTTCGTAAAAATCTATTATGTTAAATGTTGTGTATCCTCTGTTCTCGTAAAATTTTTGAGCATTGAATGTATCAAGAAAAATAGTTTTACATTTTTGTTTTTTTGCTATTTCTTCTATACCTTTAAGTAATTCTTCGCCTATACCACGTATTCTGTATTTTTGATCTACCACCAAATATTCTATAAACATTACTCCACTTCTTGAATATCCATAAACGCCACCAACTAAAGTATCAGAGTTGTTTTTAGCTATAATAGTACATTTTTGGTAATTTCTTAAAAAAGTATCGTTAAACTTTTTTAACATAATAGATAGTTGCAAAACATCAGTAGGAGTTTTTTATTTTGTGATTGTTTTTAAATATTTGATTTTCTGCATTTTAGATGTTGCTTTTATTATTTACGGCAAAATGAAATTATTATTTAATGTTTCAAAAAGCTACTGTAGCTTTGTATTACAATAGAAAATAAATTAAATAATTTGCAAATTAGAAAATATATACAAAAATAATATTTATTTTAAAACCTTCTTCATCCAATATAAAACAATACCATCGTCATAGTCATCTAATTTTGAAAAAGTTTTATAACCCAGTTTTTTGTAAAAACCCAAGGCTTGAAAAGTGAATGTGTCTAAATAAATACAATTACATTTATTTTCTATTGCTATTTCTTCAGCTTTCTCAAGAAGTTTTGTACCCCAACCTCTAAGTCTTTCCTTTTTATCAACAATTACAGTTTCAATAAACATAACCCCTGATTGGAAATATGCAGACAAACCACCTTTTGTAGAATTATTGCTTTTATCTTTTATAAAAATAGAAATTTTTTTATAACCACGAATGTGCTGAGCGTTATATTTAAACATATTTTGTTTAATGACACTAATGTCTGTTAAAGCTTTTTCATCTTGAATTTCATTAACAATGATTGTGAATGTTTTTTTTGTCATTTTTATTTTTTAATTAGTTTTGATTATAATCTTGAATATTTTTTATTTAATAATTAGACTGGATTATACTAATTTTTGGTTAAAAGGCAAACTAAATAAAACAAAGGAATTATAATGAGAGAATTTGGGCTAGCATTTGATTTTTTATTTACTTACATGGAGAATCTAATGGTATTCGTAGGTCACAAGATAATTTTAAAAGAACAATTAGATAGAATTATAGCTAGAGACAAGTTAGATCTTGAATATATAGCGGATATTTTAACACATCTTGAAAAAGATTTAGATGAAAAGTATAGAGAAACCTTGGTATCAGCTTTAATGGATTTTATTACGCCAGAAGGTGAAACTGTTGTTAGTACGGTCGAAGGGGTTTTAAAATCACCTAAAAAAGTTACTGCACGAGAAAGAGAATATATAGATTATTGTAAGAATAATCCGTGGAAATTACATGTTTCAAAGCCAGCTTTTGGAATTACAGCTCCTGATGAAAATATAATACCTATAAGTATCGGTCTAACTAACAATCAAGGAAAGTTTATCGGTTATGTAACATCAGGTATTAATGTTGAAAAATTAAGTAGTAAATTAAAAAGTTTTACTCAAAGTGAAAATTATGAATATTTGGTTTTGAGAGATTTTGATTTTGAATATTTATTATCATCTAACAATCTCAGATCTCTTAATAATATGGATGAATTGAAAAAAAAGTTATTAGATGTTTCTAGTAATAATAAAAATTTTGGAATTTTAAAAAATACTATAAAAATTAAAGAAGTAGAATATATATTTTATAGCAAATCTGTTCAATATCCTTTTTTAATTTTAGTTGGTATTAAGAAGAAAGATGTTTCCACAACAAAAGAATTGGAAAATCAAATTTTAGATTTAAACAAAGAGGGTAAGTATAATGAAATGTTTTTATTATCTTTGTTGTATTTATTTCAACATAAAATAATAGATCCAGTATTAAGTAAAAATGTTGAACTCGATGATTCTGTTGGTTTTAAGATTCCTAAAGTATTTTCAGCAAATGTAAATGAACTTATTTTGGAATTAGAGCAATTAAAAAATTTCACTGATATAAAAATCCAACATGAAGTTGCAGAACAGACTTCAGAACAAAGAAAGTATCTTCTTGAACAACGCGAAACATTTTTCAAATCCTTAGTCCATGATTTAAGAAATCCTCTTGGTCAAGTAGAATGTGCTTTAGGTCTTTTGCAAGCAGAAGGAAAAGCAGGAGAAGAAGGTGAGATGATGCAAGTAGGTATAGACAATATAAGAAATTTAGTTGATGGTGTGTTGTTAATTGCAAAGTTAGAGTCTGGAAATTTGGAATTGAATAAAACCAATATAGATTTAAGTAGCTTTGTTGATGATATTATAAAAGCTAATAAATTTACTTATGCTCTTGAAGGAATAGATTTAATAAAAGAAATGATGGGTAGTAAATACATCTCAGTTTCAGCAGACGAACAAATTCTTGAAAGATGTATTGCTAACCTTCTTTCTAATGCAAGAAAATTTACAAAGAAAGGTTGTGTTAAAATTATTATAAGCAAAGATGAAAAAAGCAAAGAAGTTACAATAAATGTAAAAGACACTGGCGAAGGAATCAAAAAAGAAGACATTCCAAGAATACTTGAAGAATTTGGACAAACCGAAGAGGGTAAAAAGCAAAAATCAAGTACTGGAATTGGCTTGCCGACTGTTAAGAAGTTTATTGAACTTCATGGCGGAAGATTAGAAATAGAAAGCGAAGTAGGGAAGGGTAGCGAGTTTAAGTTGGTGTTACCTGTTTAAGCTAATTCTTTCTTCGAATTTTGTCGTCGCTTTTTCTGAAATATAAAAATAATGTATCACAAAACGATCGTTTAATATTACATTCCAGAATTTTCAAAAAATTAGTGGAGTAGGGTGTTTTTGTGTAATGTTTTTTAGTTCTTAAAATCAAAGCAGTTAATATTTGTAGAATAAAACCTAACCCATATACTTGAAATTAATTATAAAATTCAAAATAACCTAAATATAAAAAATCATGAATAATTTTACATTCGAAAACACAACACGAATTCATTTTGGTAAAAATCAAATTGAACAAATCACAAAAGAGATTCCTCAAGATAAGAAAGTATTAATAATTTACGGAGCAGGATCCATTAAAAAAAATGGTGTTTACGAACAAATTTCCAATGCTTTAAAAAACCATAATTGGGGTGAATTTTCTGGTATTGAACCTAATCCTGAATATGCAACTTTAATGCAAGCGGTTGAAAAAGTTAAAAAAGAAAAATTTGAATATTTGCTTGCTGTTGGAGGAGGTTCTGTTATTGACGGTACCAAGTTTATTTCCGCCGCTTCTTGTTATGAGGGTGAGGATCCTTGGAATCTTATAAAGAATCAAGAAGAAGTAAAAAATGCATTACCTCTGTCTTGCGTATTAACACTTCCTGCAACTGGTTCAGAAAGTAATTGTGGAGCCGTTATAAATAAAGACAAAGAAAAATTGGTTTTCTTTTCATCACTAATAAGACCTAAGTTTGCAGTACTTGATCCTAGTCTTACTTTTTCGTTATCTCCTAGACAAGTTTCTAATGGTATAGTTGATGCTTTTATACATGTGTTGGAGCAGTATTTAACCTATCCCGTTAACGCAAAAGTTCAGGATCGTTTTTCCGAAGGCTTAATGTTGACATTGTTGGAAGAAAGTCAAAAAGTTTTTGAGAATCCTGATGATTTAGAAATTCGTTCAAACATCATGCTAAGCGCAACACTTGCATTAAATGGATTGATAAGTTCAGGAGTTCCGCAAGATTGGACAACTCATATGATAGGACACGAACTAACTGCTTATTGCGGTGTAGATCATGCTCGCAGTTTAACTGTTATATTAATCGCAATTTTAAAAGTTTGTCGCAAAGCAAAGGAACAAAAATTATTACAATATGCAAAACATGTTTTTAATATCGATGAAGCGAATTTAGAAAAATCCATAGATTTAGCAATTTCAAAAACAATAGATTTTTTCAAGCAAATGAAAATGCCAACTTCCCTCGAAGAGATTGGATTATCTGAGAAAGACATAGAACCAATATTGAAAAATCTTGAAGAACACGGTCGTACAAAACTTGGTGAAAACGGTGATATTACTATAGAAAAAAGTAGAGAAATTCTTCTCGCTGCGATTTAGTAATCATAACTGTTGTAGGGGCAGATCCGTGTATCCACCCCTACAATCTCTTATCATCTCGGGGCTTATTCTTCATAAATTTTTAAAAAAATTTTTATAAAAAAATGCAGTCATCACAATTTTAAGCAATTTTTACTGTGCAGGAAGGGATTTGTAATCCCTTCCTTAACGTTTCAAAACAACATCTTATTCATAGAAAAACATAAGGAAGGGGTTGCAAACCCCTTCCTGCACAGGTTTTTGTTAAGGTTTTTAAGGGAGTTTATTCAATCTATTTTTTACAAAGAGTTTTTAGGAGATTGGAAAATTTTTAAGGGAGCTTATTTTTACTAAGTGAGTCTTAAAAAATTTTCCAAAGCGACAACAAAACTCGAACAATGAATACACGGTTCAATTTAGTTCTTACAAAGAAGATCAAGGAGACTAAAAGTTTTTTAAGGGAGCGTATTTTTCATACGTGACCCTTAAAAAACTTTTAAAGCGACGAAGATATTCGCGGTAAGAACTAAATTGAAGGTGTGACTTTGCCGATGTTGTGAAAAAGGTCTCGTATAAGTCCCGGTTCTTTATTGTCTATCCTAGTTTCTGCCAGACTAGGTTTTATTTTTCGCATATCTTCTAAATCATATCTTCTAGTTAAGATAACTGTATTTTTTTTTAATTCAAAAGTTATTAATTTGGCTTCAACAATCTTAGGTTTAAGAAATAAAAATTTTCTTACATTGTATGAATAATATATCCACAATTCTTTTGTTGGATATACATTAACCATGGTTGGATAATCTAGAGTTTTTAAAAGATTTTCCTTGGTAGTTACATTATCTTTAATATTAGCTAAATCTTTTTCATCTAATGAATAACCTCTTTTAATTATAGTTACACAACTGGTTAAACTAATAAGAAGTAAAAATACAACACTGTATTTTAATAAACTATTTGATTTTTGCATGATCACCTTGTATATAATTTATATCTTTACCTTAGTATTATTAATAATCTGTAAATTTAAAAATGTCTATCAAGAAAATCAAAAATAGATGGATGATTGCTGCATGTTCAGTTGGAATTCATATATCAATCGGTTCTGTATATGCTTATAGTATTTTAAAAAGACCTATTAATGAACTTTTAGGTTGGGACATGATTGAGATTTCCAAAAGTTTTAGTTTGGCCATATTGTTTTTAGGTTTATCAGCAGCATTTTTAGGAAAGTTTGTAGAAAACAAAGGACCTAGGATTGCTGGAACAGTTTCAGCAATTTTTTATAGTTTAGGTTTAATAGGTTCTGGCTATGCAATCAATGCAGATTCCTTACCTTTGTTTTATTTCTTTTATGGAGTAATCGGTGGTATAGGTTTAGGTATAGGTTATATAACTCCAGTATCAACACTTGTTAAATGGTTTCCAGACAAAAGAGGTTTAGCAACAGGAATGGCAATAATGGGATTTGGTTTTAGTGCAATGATATTTGGACCTATTATGGCAAAATTAATAAATATGATTGGTGTGTCTAGTACAATGTGCACTCTTGGTGTAATATTTTTAGTTGTAATGTTATCATCAGCTCAATATTTAGAAAAACCAAAAGAAGGTTGGCTCCCAGAGCATATGAAAGAAAATAAGAATCAAAAGACTAAAAGAGTTAAAATTAAACAAGATCTCGCACAATTAACTGCTCCCGAAGCAGCAAAAACTTTAAGATTTTATTGTTTGTGGTTTGTATTTTTTGTAAATATAACTTGTGGTATTGCCATAATTTCAATAGCTTCTCCTTTTGCTCAACAAGCAATTGGTATGACAGCTATGCAAGCAGCATTTATGGTAGGTATGATGGGATTGTTCAATGGTGTGGGTAGAATAGGGTGGAGTTCGCTCTCAGATAAAGTAGGACGTATGAATATGTATACAATATTTTTCTTTTTACAAGCAGTGTGTTTCTTTATATTACCAAGTGTTAAAAGTGCCGTAATGTTTCAAGTAGTAATTTTCTTTATTTTAACTTGTTATGGTGGTGGCTTTGCTATGGTTCCAGCATTTATAGGAGATTTATTTGGAACAAAGCAATTAGCTGTTATTCATGGTTATACCCTAACAGCTTGGTCAATGGCAGGATTATTTGGTCCAATTCTTTCAGCTAAAATAAAAGAAACAACCGGAAGTTATGCTCAATCATTATATATTTACGGAGCATTATTTACAGCAGCATTCCTAGTTGCACTAATAATGCAGGCGAATATAAAAAAGATTCGTAAACAAAAGAGTATAAGTTGCTAAAATAAAATTTCTGTCTATAATAGGTCAGAGTAAAAACTATTAACAAATATAAGTAGAGAAAATGGCAGTTCCAAAGAAAAAAATTAGTAAATCAAAAACAGGTTTACGTAGAGGTAGTAATTACAAAACAACTTTACCTAATGTTATAATTGATAAAGATACAGGTGAATATAAATTACCTAATCAAATTGCTTTTGATGCGCAAAAAAATGGGTATTACAAAGGAAGAAAAGTAATAGAAGGAAAGAAACCTAAAAAAGAAGAAACAGAAGAGAAATAGTTTTTAATTACAAAAGGCAAAATTTTGACCAAAGAAAATATTGTAATATCTCTTGATTGTATGGGTGGTGAAAAAGCACCAGAAGCTATAATTAAAGGTGCATCACTTATTTTACAGGAAAAGAAAAATATTAAATTTCTGTTATATGGTGATTCTAAAAAAATTGAAAAAGTTTTAAATAAAGAACCATTATTAAAAAATCTAAGTGAAGTTCATCATACAAATGGTTTTATTTCAAGTAGTGAAAAGCCATCCATAGCATTGAGAAAAAGTAAAAATTCAAGTATGAGATTAGCTGTGGAAGCAGTTAAAAATAACGAGGCTGATGCTATAATTTCCGCAGGAAATACTGGGGCTTTAATGGCTATTTCAAAAGTAATTCTCCGCACTCTTCCTGATATTGACAGACCAGCCTTAATTCAACTAATACCAAATAGAAGTGGAAAAGTTACAGCATTATTGGATATGGGCGCAAACATAGATTGTGATTCTGTAAATTTATGTCAGTTTGCAATTATGGGTCTAGCTTATTATTCAGCAGTAACAGGTGTAAAAAATCCAAGTATTGGCCTTTTAAATGTTGGCTCTGAAGAAATGAAAGGTAACGATTCAGTAAAGAATGCTGCAATTATGTTAAAAGATAGTGAATTAAAGAATAATTTCTATGGCTTTATAGAAGGTGATGATATTTTAAAAGGTGTAGTTGATATAGTAGTAACAGATGGGTTTTCAGGAAACATAGCTTTAAAATCCATAGAAGGTACAGCTAAATTTTTTAGCGCGATTATGACAGAAGCATATAGCTCAAATTTAATTTCAAAACTAGGATATCTTCTTTCCAAAAGCGCAATCAAAAAAGCTAAGAAAAAAACTGACCCAAGAACACACAACGGAGCAATGTTTGTTGGTTTAAATGGTATTTGTATCAAAAGTCACGGCAATGCTGACGAGCTTGCTTTTTATAGCGCTATTAAACATACAATTTCTCTTATCGAAGGAGAAGTAAATAAAGAAATAATTAATTTTATTCATAACTCTGATTTTAACGAAGAGCTTAATTAAATGACAAAGTCAGTTATAATTTCTACAGGTTCATATCTACCCAAAAAAATCCTTAGCAATTCTGATTTGGAAAAAATGGTAGAAACAAGTGATAAATGGATTACGCAAAGAACCGGAATCAGAGAACGTTGCATAGCAGCAGAAAATGAACTAACTTCTGATCTCGCATTAAAAGCAGCAGAACAAGCAATTACAAATTCAGGTTTAGATAAATCAGAAATCGATATGATAATTGTAGCAACAACAACTCCTGATAGAACTTTTCCGTCTACAGCAACAATTCTTCAAAATAAATTAGGAATCACAGACAAATGTTTTGCATTTGATGTACAAGCAGTTTGTTCAGGCTTTGTTTTTGCTTTAAATACTGCAGATAATTTTATTAAAGCAGGTCAAGTAAAAACAGCTTTAGTTGTTGGAGCAGAAACATTATCAAGAGTTACCGATTGGACAGATAGAAATACTTGTGTTTTATTTGGCGATGGAGCAGGAGCCGTTATTATAAAAGCAGAAGAAGGCAACAGAGGAATTTTATCTTCAACTTTGCATTCTGATGGACAATATGGAGATTTATTAAATACAGATGGCGGTGTTTCTTTGAATCAAAAAGCTGGTTTTATTTATATGGCAGGAAAAGAAATTTTTAAATTAGCAGTAAACAAAATGACAGAATGTGTTATTGAAAGTTTGGATAAATGTGGCTTAGAAATGAAAGATATAGATTGGTTAGTTCCGCATCAAGCAAATAAAAGAATTTTAGACGGTGTTGCAAGAAAATTAGGATTACCAGAAGAAAAAGTTGCAATAACATTAGATAAACAAGCTAATACTTCAGGAGCATCAATTCCATTAGCATTAGATTTCTTAAACAAACAAAACAAAATCAAAAAAAATGATATTGTTATTTTAGAAGCTTTAGGTGGAGGTTTAACTTGGGGCTCTATTGTTGTTAGGTGGTAATGATAAACATCTCAAAACTTATAAACATTGACATAAGCACAACAGAATCAAAATGGAAAAATATTGCTACAAAATCAGAATTGCAAAAACTTTGCCAAGATCTTGTAATTAATACTTTTTCTTATTTAAAATTTTCCAAAGAAATTTCCAAACAAAACAAGAAAATTCAAATTTCATTTCATTTAATAAATGACAAAGAAATTCAAAAAATAAATTTTGAATATAGAAACAAAAACAAACCAACGAATGTTTTATCATTTCCTTTGTTTGAACAAGAATTTTTAAAAGCTTTGAAGTTGCAGCCAGAAGTGGCCTTAGGTGATATTTTTATTTCCTATGAAACTCTTAAAAAAGAATCCATTGAATTAAATATAGATTTTCAAGATCACTTGAAACATTTAATAATTCATAGTGTTTTGCATCTTTTAGGTTACGATCATCAAAAAGACAAACAAGCAAAAGAAATGGAAACTATTGAACAAGACATTCTAAGCTTTTACAAATAAAGAAAAACCATTTACTTTTTTAAAAAAATCTTTAATCTAATACTAAAGAGTGTTAACAAACAAAGCGAAACAATGAAAAAATTCATAATTTTAGCATCTATGGTGATTTTACTACAAGCGTGTACGGGAAGTAGAACAATAGATGTAAAAAGTCCATGCGTATCATCCGAAGGCGGACCATGCGATCCAAGGAAACCAGTTAACGCTTGGTTAATAGATTACAAAGTTTAATCAATCACAAATATTAAAAAATGAAAAAATTCTTTAAAGGAATAGTATTTATATTCGCTCTAGTTGTTTTTATGTTTACAACTATTTTTGTATACAAGGAACATTTTGAAAATAAAAGTGCTAGCAATGAAACAGATGAATATTTAGTTGCTGGTCCAAATGCAAAAGATATTTTCCAACGATTAAACAATAAAACAAATAAAAAAGGTAATAATACAGATGCCCAATATCAAAGATTGTTCAATGATGTTTTAGCAAGAGTAAAAATTGGCTATGTAGAAGATGTTGATAATAAAAAATTAATAGAAGCCGCAATAAATGGAATGTTAACATCACTAGATCCTCATTCTGGATATTTGAGTTCTGAAGATTTTAGAGAAATGACTGTACAAACAAAAGGTGAATTTGGCGGTTTAGGTATAGAAATTACAATGGATAACTCTTTAGTAAAAGTAATATCACCAATTGAAGGAACACCAGCATTTAAAGCAGGCATTAAATCTGGAGACTACATAAGTCATATTGATGGAAAATCAGTAATTGGCATGAGTTTAATAGAATCTGTAAAATTAATGCGAGGAAGGGTTGGCACAAAAGTAAAAATCACTGTTTTAAGAATAGGAGAAAGTGAGCCAATGGAATTCAAGATAAAAAGGGGAAATATCAAAATCAAAGCTGTTCGTGGTCATAAAGAAAACAATATAGCATACATTAAGTTAAATACCTTTTCAGAACAAACATATCGTGGAATGATAAAGGAATTTAACAAAATAGAAAATCAAATAGGTAAGAAAAACTTAAAAGGTTTTATTTTAGATCTAAGGGGAAATCCCGGAGGTCTGTTAGACCAATCTATTATGATAGCAGATGTATTTTTAGATGCAGGAAAAACAATAGTTTCTGTTAAAGGAAGAGGTGGTAAAGAAATTAATGTATATAAAGATAAGAGAGACGAAGATCTTATTCCTAATATTCCTATGGTAGTTCTCATAAACGCAGGTTCAGCGTCAGCATCAGAAATTGTTGCCGGTGCTTTAAAAGATAACGGACGTGCTGTAGTAATGGGTACGAAATCATTTGGCAAAGGTTCTGTGCAATCAGTTATACCAATTAGTATGGGCGGAGCAATTCGTATGACAATAGCAAGATATTATACTCCATCTGGTATATCAATTCAAGCTGAAGGTGTTGAACCAGATATTGTTGTTCAAGCAGCAAAAATTGAAGCTATTGAAAATAAATGGGTTCAAAAAGAAGGCGAATTAAAAGGACATTTAGCAAAAGAAAAAGCTAAAATTAAAGCTAAAGCTATACAGTTAAACACTAATAATGAAGATTTGTATAACAAGGATTATCAATTAGCAAGAGCCGTAGATTTGTTATTGGGTATAAATTTTTACAAAAGTACAGAAAATGATTCTAATGCAGCTAAATAAGTCTATCTTATTCCTGACTCTTTTAGTTATAGTGTTCTCAACAAATGTTCATGCTAAATCTTTTGCTACAATAGCAAAAGTAAATAATGAATATATCACAGAATTAGATTTAGAAAATCAATTTAATTGTTTTTTCAAAACCCTTTATAAAACCTGGTCTTATAAAAATAAAAATATAGTTTTACAAAATATCTTGCATCAGCAAATAGAAGACGAACTCAAAAAACAAGAAGCTTTAGAAAAAAAGATTTCAGTACTCAAACATGTAGTTGAGGAAACAATTCTAACTAATATCCAACAAAACAATAGCAGTATAACAGAATTTAGAGATTATCTGGAATATTGTGGTTTATCATATGAAGATTATTTTTCTACAGTAGAAATTCAGTTGTTATGGAAAGAGTTAATTTTTAAAGAAATTAAACCTAAGGTTACAGTAGAAGAATATGAAATAAATGAAGCATTAGAATATTTTGTTAAAAATCCATATCGTAAAAGAGTTCTTCTTAGTGAAATAAATATTCCTTTTAATACTAACTTAAACAAAGACGGCAAGAACAATGCCGAAAAAATTGCTAATAACATATTAGAAGCTATAAACAACAATAATTATAATAAAAAATCTGCAGATTTATTTTTATCATCTTATGGATTTAAAGAACTCACATGGTTTGATGAATCTGAAATGAATCCAAAGATTCTCACCGCAACACAAAGCTTGAAACAAGGGCAAATTACAAAACCAATTTTAATAGGTAGCAATACAATTGGCAGTTATCGAATTTTCAAACTTAAGGATTCCAAAATAGAAAAAATTTCTTTAGACAAAGATGAAAGAAAAAGAATAGAAACAATTTTAATGAACCAAAAACTCGAACTTGCAGTTAAGGAATATCTTATTCAGCTTTACAACAAATCATATATTGAGATAGAAAATTTTTAACTTGTTAAAAAGTGTTTACTCCATAATAAAAATTAAATCTTACAACATATAATAATGGATAGATTAGAACAATTAACAAAATTAGTTTTACAACCATCGCCATTGAGTCCAGAAGATACAGAGGTTTTTTCAACAACTTTAGCAGAGTTATGTAAAGAAGAGGGATGTGAAGAAAAATTAAAAACACCTGATAAAGAGGGAATGACTTTGGCTCACCGTATAGCCGCCAGAGGACACTCAGTTGGTTTAGAATTGTTAGACAAAAGATGTCATGAAAGTTTAATACAACCTGGTAAGTTTGAAATAATTCCAGATTTCGATATATTTCAGGCAGAACCTGAAGAAGATTATAAATTTCTATGTCCCGTTGACATGTTAATAAAAGAATATATAGGACCTGGAATATTACCAAGCCATTTAGCAGCCTATTACGGACATGTTAATTGTTTAGAAATTTTAGCTATAGTATGTTTCGAAAGCTTAAAGAGCCGCGATCACAAAGGAAGAACTCCTGGTTATTATGCAGTTAGAGAAAAGAATGAGCTTTGTTTAGGAGTTTTAAAAGCACATGGAGCAGTTTTAGGACCTTCAAATCGAATAAAAGAACCAAAGATACTAAAAGACACATTTGCTCGACATATTTCAGATTTATCAGAAGGTAGAATATATAGAGTGGTAGACCCTAAAAGTGGTCGTGTATGTAAAATGGTAACTTTATAAAAATTGAATAAGCTTTATAGCTGCAAAAAATAAAGAATAACACATTTATTTAAAAGCAATAGTCGTCAGATAGCAGGCTTATAAAGAGTTTATCTTTTTTTCTGTAGGAAGGGATTTGCAATTTCTTCCTTAACGTTTCAAAACAATAGGAATGGGTTACAAACCCATTCCTGCAGAGTTTTATTTTGATTCATTTTAATAAGACGGATTGATTAGAATTTTCTGATCTTAAAATTAAATCGAAAAAAATAAAATTTTTTAAGAAATTTTTTTAATGAATTAAAAAAATATTCTTTTAAATGAAATTTAAAAGAATGAAGCATCCATTAGGATGTGTGTCATCCCCGCGAAAGCGGGGATCTATTATAACAATTATTTATCTCCTAAACCATCCCTTCTTATACTCAATCTGAATAAAATCACCCAATCTAATTTTTTGAGCAATCTTCTTATTCTTTATCTTAATCCAACAAGATTTTTTATTTATTTTATTGGTAATTTTTCCTTTATATAATTTTACTTCTGTAATTTCTGTTTCTTCAGTTAGGGCATTAGCCTCTTCTATTTTAGTTAAAAGATTAAATCTATTACCTTTTTGCATTCCGTCATCAGAACCTAAATTGATTTTAAAAATATAACTATTTCTTAATTTACGTTTTTCTAAAATGTAACCTTTTCTTGCAAAGATATTTTTCAAATCTATTTTAACTTTTTTCACAGCCTCTTGCGCTGCTTGTTTTAGTAAATATAATTCTGTTTTTCGAGTATCTTCTTTGTTATAGTTTTCTTTTTCTACATTTTCTATATAAGTCTTAACATGATCAAAACTTATGGTTCTAATTACTCTTAAAGAGGGTATTTCATAAATCTTGATATTTCCGCCAACAGTTGCTTTATAAGTATTCATTGGTGCGGCATATTCATAAGCCATGTTTATAAAATCAAACTTATGCCTAGCTGCTGTGTGTTGTTTGGCAAATTCTGCTTTATTCATTACACCGCCAACAGCTAAGCTTGCAACTATGGGACCTTTGTAAGTTTTGTTTCCATGAATTTCAGATAGTTGAATTTCTTTTTTTAATTTCTTTGCAGAATTTCTATCAATCAAATCCACTAATTTATCTTCAGTTAAAATATTCTCTATATTAACAGCTAGAACAGAACCTAGATTAACTTTTTTAGCTATATTTATGTTTTGATTATCTAGAGGGAAAATAACAACTTTAGGTTTTTTACCTTTAACCATATCAACACTAGGCATGAAATCAGTATTTGATAAATGTGATCTTTTGTATTTATCAAAACTATAAATCTTTGTTGCACATCCTGTAACAAAAAATAAAAGTGTGATGATTAGTGTAATTTTTTTCATAATTTTTTTTAAAAATTTTTTAAAATTTCATCCTTCAAGCACGAAGTGCGCAGAAGGATTGAGCGTTTGTAAAACGCGCATTGTCATTGCGAGAAGCACAAAGTGCGACGCGGCAATCCCCCGTTGGTGTCATTGCGAGAAGCACAAAGTGCGACGCGGCAATCCCCCATTGTTGTCATTGCGAGAAGCACAAAGTGCGACGCGGCAATCCCCCGTTGGTGTCATTGCGAGAAGCACAAAGTGCGACGCGGCAATCCCCCGTTGGTGTCATTGC
>Ga0307989_1000424_pt1 | contig 27912 bp, 25 predicted proteins | sample EllFjometagen185_FD_203164 | JGI IMG/M metagenome (GOLD analysis project Ga0307989, IMG submission 203164) | Marine microbial communities from Ellis Fjord, Antarctic Ocean - #185 | ecosystem: Environmental > Aquatic > Marine > Unclassified | place: Southern Ocean | collected 2014-10-08 | reverse complement strand
ACGGATTCGGTTCAGCCTGTTTTATCATACACTTCAAAAGCAGGCTTTACAGGATGGATTACTTGATAACGGAGAACCTCTCTATTTTGCTACCGGGCACTATGCCCAAAAGAGTACTCTCTTTGGCTATCCTGTAATAAAAAAAGGTGTTGATGTTACAAAGGATCAATCCTATATGCTCTACCGCATAAACCCTGATATTTTTCCCTATATTCTCTTTCCCCTTGGTGATAAAACAAAAAAAGAGATTGTTGCCGTTGCCGGAGCACAGGGACTTCCCGGCAGTAGTGTGAAAGAGAGTCAGGATATCTGTTTTGTGCCGGAGAAATATACTGACTTTTTAGCCGGCTATTTCGGGAATAAGATTCTCTTTGACACAGGAAATATTTTTGACAATCAGGGAAATATACTTGGTAAACATAGAGGATATATGCACTATACTATTGGACAGAGGCAGGGTCTTGGTCTTGCTGATGGGCCATGGTATGTATCAAAGGTTAATCCTGAAAACAATAGTATAACGGTCAGCAGAAAAGAGGAGCTGCCGAAATCTTCGTTTTCAATTTCAGAAACGAACTGGTTTGTTCCGCCGGAGGTGGTAATAAGAGAATCCGGGGGTGACAATATTATTGCAGCAGTTAAAATACGGTATAATTCTCCATCAATCCCCTGCAGAATTGAGTTTAGAAATTCTGAGAGTGTAGTGGTTAGTTTGGATGAACCTTCGGTAATCACACCTGGGCAATCCGCTGTTGTGTATTGGGATGATAAAGTTGTTGGCGGCGGTATCATTAATATTTAATTTGGATCAAACTATATAGTTCTATATGGAGGATATATGGAGTTTTCACAGGATTTTTTGACTGGGATTTTAGAAAAAGCACTCTCCCGGGGTGGTGATTATGCAGATGTTTATATTGAGGAGACGGTTAAATCCGGAATTTCCTATGATTCAGGCAAAGTGAAGAATATCACCAGTGGAATTGTTGCCGGGGCCGGATTACGGATAATTACCGGAACAGATTTTATCTACATGTATGCCGCGGATGTTGATGAACAGAAAATGCGCAAACTTGCTGATGACATTTCAGCAGCTGCGGCAGCAGGTAAGTCCGGGGTAGTAAAAGCTCTGGTGCCCTATGAATATACATCAATTCTACCAATCTCTATTTTACCGGAAACGGTGGATCTGTCTGTAAAGGTAGGGGTTGTGGAGCGGGCAAATCAGGCAGGAAGACAATTTTCGAAAAAAATTACCGAAGTAATGGTTCGCTATCTGGATAATGATCAAAAAGTAACGGTAGCCTCAAGTGACGGCAGATATGCCCGTGATCATCGTGTACGGACACGTCTGGTAGTTCAGTGCATTGCTACCGATGGAGACAAGAGAGAGACAGGAATGTCTGCACCCGGCAGAGGTATGGGTTTCGAGATGTTTGATGTAATTAGCCCGGAATCTATTGCCAGAGAGGCAGCAAGGATGGCTTGTGTACTGCTGGAGGCTGACTATGCACCACAGGGAAAATTTCCGGTTGTCATTGATAATGGATTCGGCGGTGTAATTTTTCATGAAGCCTGCGGACATGCCCTTGAGGCCACCAGTGTTGGAAAAAATGCATCGGTATTCAGCGGAAAACTCAATCAGCAGATAGCATCACCTATAGTGACGGCAATAGATGACGGAACAGTTCCTAATGCCTGGGGATCGGCGAATATTGATGATGAGGCACTTCCCACGCAAAAGAATATTCTGGTAAAAGATGGGGTGCTGGTCTCTTATATGGTTGATAAACTGGGAGCACTTCGGATGAATCATCCTCTTACCGGGAGTTCCAGAAGAGAGTCCTATAAATTCGCTCCCACATCCCGTATGACAAATACCTATATTGCTGAAGGGGACAGTAGTCTGGATGATATGCTGGGGAGTATTGATTATGGATTGTATTGTAGATATATGGGAGGAGGATCAGTAAATCCGCCGACAACCGATTTCAATTTCTCAGTTATGGAGGCATATCTCATTGAGAAAGGGAAGGTCAGCAAACCCATAAAAGGGGCCTCACTGATTGGGAAGGGGTCTGAAATTCTTATGAATATTGAGATGGTAGGTAATAGTATGGAGTTTGGTACAGGAATGTGCGGGTCTCTCTCCGGTTCAATTCCGGCTAATGTAGGACAACCGGCTATTAAAGTTTCAGGTTTAGTGGTAGGAGGCAGAGCATGAGCATGAGCATGATTAAGGATTTACTACTGAAAATTGTTGATAAACAGCCGGTATCTTCCGAACTCTATTACTCAATGGGGAAAGAGATTGAGATATCTGCATTTAACGGTTCAATAAATAACTTCACATCAGCTGAAACTTCAGGTGTTGGTGCCAGGGTTGCGCTGGAAGGAAAAATAGGATCTGCTTTCACCGAATCTGTAACCGATCAGTCGATTTCAGCGATTTTGCAGAAAGCAAGAGAGAACTCCGAATATTCAGCATTTGACGAGGGTAATGTACTTTATAGAGGAGAGGAGCTTCCTGACTCTGATGAGTATATGAGTAAAGATATTGATAGTGTCCCGGTTGATAAGAAGAAGGAAGTTGCACGCAATCTTGAACAATTTGCCAAAGATTATGATTCCAGGATTGTCAATGTTCCCTATGCCTACTACCAGGAGATTAGCGGTGAGACAGGTATTGTCAGCACAGAAAAAACCGTCGCATTCCGGAAGTCTTCATTCTGCGGAGGGCTGCTGTATGTTATGGCCTCAGACGGGAAGGATACTCAGGTTGGATCTGCAATGAGAGTTTATCAGAATTTCTCCGGGATAGATGTAAACTTTCTGGTGAAAGAGGCTGCCGATAATGCACTCTCCATGCTTGGTGCCGGCGAGCTGGAAACAGGTACCTATAATATTATTCTGGATGAACAGGTTGCATCTCAATTACTGGGAGTATTTATTTCCGGGGGAGCTTCACATTTCTTTGGAGAAAATATTCAGAAAAACCGCTCAAAATTTAAGGGTGAACCCGGGGAAAAAGTTGGTTGTAAACTATTTACTTTAAAAGATGATCCTTTATCCGGTTCTCTGAGATCAAAGACTTTTGATGATGAAGGAGTTCCCACCAGAGCAATGGTACTTGCCGAAGAGGGGATCCTGAGAAGTGTTGTCCACTCTGTATATTCGGCTGCCAGATCAGGGGTTACATCAACCGGTCATAGTCAGCGGGGCGGATTTGGCGGCGGGGTAGCAACAGGACTCCATGACGCATTTATAACAAACGGGACAACGGGTCAGAATGCACTTATGAAGCAGCTTGATTCAGGAGTATTGATTACCGTTGTGGAGGGGCTGCATGCAGGTCTGGATCCCATAACCGGAGACTTTTCTCTATCAGCTAAGGGGTATCGCATTTCTGGTGGTAAGCAGGGAGAACCTGTACGGAACTTTACCATTGCAGGGAATTTTTTTGAGTTTATAAACCGGATTTCGGCAAAGGCTGATGACAGAAGAGTCGATCGAATGTCAGCATTTTCCAGTCCATCGCTGCTTATTCCTGATGTATCTGTTTCCGGTTAATGCAGTTTTTGGAGTTTGTCGGACTTGATGCTGTTAGAGCAATATTCATTAAGCCCGGCAAGATCCTAAACGGCTGGAGCCTTCCGAACTGATCTGAAGGTCATTTTCGGTGTTTCAGCCAGTACCATAGTGTTCTCAGGAACATCCTCTTTAAGCCATACGTTACTGCCGACCAAAGAGTTGGTCCCTATTGTCACATTCCCCAGGATAGTGGCGTGAGCATAGATTGTTACATTGTCCTCAATGGTGGGGTGTCTCTTCTGGTTTCTAATTAGTTCCCCACAGGCATCTTTAGGGAAGCTGAGGGCTCCAAGCGTAACTCCCTGGTATATTTTTACATTCTTACCAATTATAGTTGTTTCTCCCACTACTACGCCTGTTCCGTGGTCTATGAAAAAACCTTCTCCAATTTGGGCACCCGGGTGTATATCAATTCCTGTGTGGGTATGAGATATTTCACTCATGAGTCTGGGAACAAGCGGAACTTTATGCAAATAGAGGATATGTGCCATTCTATGTATGGAGATAGCTTTTAATCCGGGATAGCTAATTACGATCTCTTCTTCTGATGTTGCTGCAGGATCACCGGCAAAAGCAGCTTCAACATCTTTTTTAAGCAGTGTACGGATGTCAACCAGTGATTCAATCAGCATATTTACGGCATGTTCAGATTTTCCTATGCAGCTTTCCTCAAGGCAATTGGTAAGATTACATTCATGTTTATAAGCAAGCAGGATTTGCTCCTTTAAATCACATCTTATTTGGCTGAGCATGTCGCCAATAACATACTGGAGGTTATCACTGGTTATTTCACGCTTGCCGGAGCAGCCGGGAAACAGTATTTCCAGTAGGTTTTCCATAACCTGATTGATAACTACAACTTCCGGGAGTCGTCTTTCATCTATAAAGTTGGTTCCTTTATTCTGTTCATAACTTTCCAGAAGCTTTTTCAAATTAGTTTCGATTAGGGAATTGGTGCTGTTTTTCACAGATTTCTCCTTGATTTATGTAATATACTAAGAATTTTCAATAAAACAAAGGGACATTTTACCTGAGTAGAACAGTTTGAATTGCTGGCTGCATGACTGCGGCTTTCAGTCTTTTTTATGTTTGCTCACGGCCGCCATTTTTCTGAACATTTTTTCAAGTCGTTTGGATTCACTCTCACTTAGGCCGGATCGAGCCAGAATATCGCGGAAGAATCTTCCCACTTCCTCTTTTTCATCCTGCTTGAAGAAGTGGATTTCATCAAATGAATCAGTAATAGTGGCAACTACCTGTTCAAGTTTTTCGCGTGTAACAGGTTCATATCCAGCCATGTTTTTTACTTTTTTATAGAGAGAGTAGGTAATTATCTGAACTGCCTGTGAGAGGTTTAAACTGGGGAAATCAGGTGAAGTGGGGATTTGCACTGCTGCATGACAAAGATTTAGCTCATCATCTGATAATCCATCAGCTTCTCTGCCGAAAACTATTGAAATTTGGCCTTTCCCAAAGGAATCAATTTTTTCAGCAAGCTGATCCGGATTCATGGAAAAGTATTTTCTGAATTTTCCTCTGCGCCGGGTGGCACCTATTATTAGTGCACTATCCTTCACCGCTTCCTGTAGTGTTTCGTATCTTTGACTTTTTTCATAAATATCATACGCATGAATTGCGAGAGTTTTTACTCTCTCTTTTTTATATGTTTTTGTGCCTGTGATAACCAGATTTTGCAGTCCCATTGTTTTCATGGCTCTGCATACAGATCCAATATTGGCCCCATCCTGTGTTTCCACAAGAACAATCTGTATAGATGAGAATTTTTGTTTACTCTTTAGTTCCACACTGGGTTCTGCCATTTTAACGCTATCCTGAGGCAATTTCAAAAATCGAAGAATAAAACTTCGTTTTATTCCGATGTTCCAGGAAATTGTCTTTTGAAAAATATCTTTGCCAAATCAGGACTTGTAATCCTGAGCCAATACTTTTAACTCTTTCAGCATTTTTTCCAATGCAGAAATTTTTACCATGGCAGCCAGTGAAAAAATAAACCCCATGGTACCAATGGACATTCCTATAAGTCCAATAACTTCCATTCTGGTTCCTCCGATGAATTGAGCAGTCATACTCTATAATATTAGTGGAATAAACGAAAGGCAACAAGGACAAGAAACCTGTTTTTTAGTTGTTGTGAGTTTTGCAATAACCGATATTTCTGTACTTGCCATCAGCCTGATATGCTCAATTGTTGCTATTTATAGGTAAAAACCTAAGTTATTTACCGTTAATGATGCATTTAATAAAGAATATATTGCTTTGATCAATGAGGTAGACTATAGTTAATATATGTCAGAAGATAGCAAAACCTTAAAATCCATATACTCAGTAATCCTAGTGATAGCTGTGGGATTTGTTCTTAAGGTTGCAAGTCCGGTGACACTTCCTCTTGCCATATCACTGTTTTTTTTCCTTTTAGTAAATCCGCTTGTAAATAATCTAGAGAAAATCCGGGTTCCACGGTGGCTTGCAGTAGCTATAGCAATGCTCGTTCTTGTGGTAATTTTTGTGGTAATGATCTTTTTTATAACCCTTTCACTAAACACTATTATTGACGGACTTCCGAAATACGCCAGCAGATTAACCGTAATTTTTGGTGGAATTGAGGATAAAATCGTAAACTTACTGAATCTGGATACTGAAATCAGACTATTCGAATTGATGGCTTTTGACTGGCAGGGCTTATTGATCAGCAGTCTCTCTGCAATCTCGGGATCGGCTCTTTCTATTGGATCTACTTCAGTTCTGGTATTTATCTTTGTTATGTTTCTGCTTCTTGAGCGATCCTCACTTATTCCAAAGCTTCGTACAGCGCTTCCCAGCAGAGATGGATTGAAGCTGGCAGTAATGTTTGAGCGGATAAACCGGCAGACTTCACGATATCTGGTGGTTAAATCTCTGATCAGTCTGGTTACCGGTATACTGTTTTATCTGGCGGCAGTAGCTACAAGATTGGATTTTCCTTTTGTCTGGGGTGTGCTGGCATTTATTCTAAATTTTATTCCCTCAATAGGATCAGTTATTATTACGGTACTTGCTGTACTGGTAGCTATTCTTCAATTTTTCCCGAACTATGTGAATATTATTTATGTTGCAGTGCTTATGCTTTCGATTCAGGTTGTTCTTGGTAATATTCTTGATCCCAGGATGCAGGGAAACCAACTTAATCTAAGTCCATTTTTCATTCTGGTATCTCTGGTTTTCTGGGGCTATATCTGGGGAATCGTTGGTATGTTCCTGGCAGTTCCCCTTACTTCAATTATCCAGATTGTCTGTGCAAATATTAAACCATTGAAGCCGGTTGCAGTTCTTATTAGCAGCGGGAAGATTTATAGAAAACAAATTCACGCTGATGAGAAGCAAAAAAAAGAGAAGTTCGCACTGGAAAGAGCTTTTCGCAGGGAGGCCCGACAGGCTAACCATAGAAAAAACAGTAGATCAAATAAAGCTGCTGCTGCTCCTCCTTCTTCTAAAACAGAGGAGTAGCAAGAAAATTATATAAATCGTCCCCAATCTTCAAATCGCTACATTTTTTTCATTGCAATAAATAGATAAATCTGTAAAACTCTGCTGTATATTTCGATAAAACTTAAATCAATTAGTGGAGCGTTGTAAGGAAATTATGGATAAAAAACGGATATTAACCGGTGATCGACCAACAGGGAAACTTCATCTTGGACACTATGTAGGATCATTGCAGAACAGAGTTCGTCTGCAGGATAAATATGAATGTTTTTTCATTATTGCAGACCTTCATACGCTGACGACAAAACCCGAAAAAAAGTATATTGATGAGATTGCAGGGAATGCACGGGAGATGGTTCTCGATTATCTCTCATGCGGGATTGATCCTGAAAAGGCTGTTATCTATTTACAATCCGCAATTCCGGAAATATTTGAGATGAATCTTATCTTTGAAATGATGGTGACTGTACCCCGGCTGCAGAGAGTTCCCAGTTTAAAGGATATGGCAAAATCAGCAAATCTAAACGAAATGCCTTTTGGTCTCCTTGGTTATCCTGTCCTTCAGGCTGCGGATATCCTCATGCCCAGAGCTCACCTGGTTCCTGTTGGAAAAGATAATGAATCACATGTTGAACTTACCCGTGAAATTGCCCGAAAGTTTAATTATCTCTATGGCGAAGTATTTCCAGTTCCGGATGTTATGGTGGGTGATTTTGGTTCACTTGTCGGTATTGACGGTAATGCAAAAATGTCCAAGTCGTTGAATAATGCAATCTATATTGCTGATGATACTAAGAGTGTTCAGAAAAAAGTAATGAGTATGTATACCGACCCAGCCAGGGTGAGAGCCGATATTCCGGGAACGGTTGAGGGGAATCCTGTTTTTATATATCACGATGCCTTTAATCCAAATAGTGCGGAAGTTGATGATCTGAAAACACGCTACCGGGAAGGAAAAGTAGGGGATGTTGAAGTCAAACAGAAACTTGCTGCAGCATTAAATAATTTTCTTGATCCTATCAGAGAAAACCGTGAGAAGTTCTCAGGCACTTCAGGCCTGGTTGATGAGATAATTTATAATGGAACTCTTAAAATGCGGGTGGAAGCACGTGAAACCGTTCAGGCAATGAAAAAAGCCATGGGTCTTTCCGGAATATGGAACAAAATAAGTAGAAAAGCTGAGAAGGTAAGAAAAGATCGTGAGCGTGCCCAGGGATAAATAGGTGTATACCGATAAATCCGGGGATAAAGATGATGATAAACTTCTCTATACAGACCCGCTGAGCAACTCGACGGAACGGGAAGGGCAATTACCTGGAACCGGTGAAATTGAGTTGTTTCGGGAAATTATTCTTGATTATTATAATAATTACGGCAGAAATTTCTCTTGGCGGGAAACCTCGGATCCCTACCGCATTCTGCTTTCAGAGCTGATGCTTCAGCAGACGCAGACAGAGAGAGCTGCTCCGAAGTATGCAGCATTTATTGAGCGGTGGCCCGACTTTAACGCACTCTCAGAGGCACCTTTTTCTGAAATTCTCATTCTTTGGAAAGGACTGGGATACAATCGAAGGGCTATGGCTCTTAAACAGATTGCACTGACAGCTGTCGGGCAGTATGGTGGAACTCTCCCCAGTACATACGAAGAACTTATAACATTACCGATGGTAGGTCCTGCTGCAGCATCAGCTGTTTTGGCATTCTCTTTTAATCAACCGGCACTCTATCTTGAAACTAATATTCGACGGGTATTACTCCATTTCTTTTTTCAGAATGAGGAAAAAGTGCATGATCGGGAGCTCTATAAACTGCTTGAAGCCGTTCTGGTGAAGGAAGACCCGAAAAGCTGGTATTATGCCCTTATGGATTATGGAGTAGTATTAAAAAAAATGGTGAAAAATCCCAATAGACGAAGTGCGCATTATACAAAACAGCCGGCCTTTGAGAATTCAAACCGTCAAATTAGAGGGCAGATACTTACAGTTTTTACAGAAAAAGGGCTGGTGAGAAAAAAAGAACTCTATTCTTTTCTTAATTTCCCTCCGGAAAAAATTGATAAGTGCCTGACTGATCTTCAGCATGAGGGATTTGTTATCCCTCTCGGGGATGAGGCGGCAGAGCTGGAAATGATATATAAGATAAATATTTTATAGTAATGTTCATTTCTTGGCAAAATACGTTGCTTTACAGTTTAATTCCACAGGAATAGTCTGTCATACTCTCGGTTGATACCAATATACTTAAACTCATTGTAGGATACTTAAGAATCGTTTGTAGCAGGTACCATCATCACACCTGTTATTAAACTATTTACTCATTACTCATTACTCATCTTTAAATGTGGATTGTACGTTGTGCAATCTGCATTTTTTATTTGTATATATTTTGCAGCTTTGTTGTTATAGGAGTAGGTACCTTACAAAAAAAAATATTTATTGTATTATGAGACAATTTCAAAAATCGATTTTTTGCATCCTATTCCAAGGGAGATTGATCCAAATCAAAGATATGGATCAATCAAAATGGACTAAAACCTTCGGTTTTTGTCTTTTAATTTTGAAAGATTCTCTTACTGTTATAACATAATATATTCAGGAGGCTTATGTTTATGAGACGGAGTAAAGTTTTAGTAATCAGTACAGCAATTCTAATTATGATTTTTTCTGCTTGTGCAACTATCCCGGATACAGATCCTATTAGTTTGGTACCTGTTCCCGAAGAAATTTCTGTTGATGCGGAAACGACAGCCGTTCCTGAAGCTGTTGAGGTTGAAACTGATAAGGAACCGGAAATAGTACAACCGGAACAGGAAGCAGTAGATCAAAGTACGCCGGAAGAAGAATTACCTGTAATTGTTGAAGAGATTATAACTGAAGTAGTTGAAGTAGTTGAAGTAGTTGAAGTAGTTGAAGTAGAAATAGATTCTGCGGAAGCAGCTTCTCCTGTTGTCCCGGAACCGGAAATAATAGTTACCCCGGAAGAAGTTTTATCGGTTGAACCTGTCATTCCTGAAGAGCCGACTCCAATTACACCAATCCAATATGAGCCTGAGACAACGGTAGTATCTTTCATTGTAACAACTGATATACATGGAAAGTTTTTTCCCTATGATTATATACAGGAGACAGAGAGTCCTGGCTCTCTTGCCCAAATCTATACGTATCTTAAGGATAAACGTGCAAAGGGAGATGAGATAATCCTCCTTGATAATGGGAATATTCTCCAAGGTCAGCCTCTGGTCTACTATTATAATTTTGTGAAAACTGATTCGATACATATTGCTGCTGAAGTAATGAATACTATTAAATATGATGCAGTATCCCCGGGTCTTCATGATATTGAGACCGGTCATGGTGTATATGATAAAATTCGCAGTGAATTCTCTTTTCCATGGCTTGCAGCAAATGCTGTCCATGAAGAGAGCGGGAGACCCTATTTTGAACCATATACAATAATTGAGAGGAATGGGATAAGGGCAGCAGTTCTTGGTTTGATAACTCCTGACATCCCGTCATGGCTGCCGTCTGATGTATGGGAAGGAATAAAGTTTGACGATCCCATTATAACTGCTGCTGCATGGATAGATTATATTGAACGAAATGAGAATCCTGATATCATAATTGGCATGTATCAGCCGGGATTTTCTGTTTCCGAAACTGATCCCGGAGAGATAGAGTATCATGATCAGGAGATATTAAAATTAGCAGAACAGGTTCCGGGTTTTGACATCATATTTTCAGGAAACAACAGTAAACCTATGAATACCGTTGTGCAAAATGCTGAAGGGGAGAATGTCTATTTGTTGGGTGCTATGAGTAATGGAGTCTCAATTTCTTCTGTTGATGTACATTTTACCAGAAAAACAGAGAAGTCACCTCTTACTATTGAGGCGATTAATCCATCCATCATTAAAACTGAGAATTTAGAAGCGGATCCTGGAGCTCTGCAGATGTATCAGGATGTAAGTGATGAAATTGAGTCTTACATAGCCAAAAAGATCGGGACAATTTCAAGTACTGTGTCTGCTTCAAGTACGCTGCTGGGAGATAATGAATTCATGGATTTTATTCATCAGCTGCAGCTTGATCTGACCGGTGCTGATGTCTCCTTTGCCTCTCCTCCATTTGCGGATGCTGAAATAAAAGAGGGTGAAGTTTTTGTAGGTGATATGTTCAATCTGTTTCCTTCTGAAAACTTACTCTATGCCATTGAAATGACAGGGGCAGAAATAGATGCCTATCTTGAATATTCATACGCTGGCTGGTTTAGTCACCTATTTGACGAGGATGGCCGATTGTTAACAGGGACGGAGGTAGTTATGGATGATATTCCCTACTATAATTTTGATAGTGCTGCTGGTCTTGAGTATGTAGTTGATGTTTCCAAACCGGATGGAGATCGTGTAACAATCACCGGGGTTCAGGGTATAAGAAAAACTCAACCTCTTAAAATGGATAAAGTTTATCTGGTTGCTGTTAACTCATATCGCGGAAATGGCGGTGGCGGACATCTGACGGAGGGAGCAGGTATTCCCAGAGCAGAGTTGCGTGAGAGGGTTCTCTATTCAACCCTTCAGGATTTACGCTTCTATGCTATCCGTTTATTCGAATATTCCGGAACAATAATTCCTTTTTCTGATGAAAACTGGAAAATAGTACCTGATGGTTGGAATAGTAATGCAGACTAAGGCCTTGTACCTAAGAATGCACAACAAAACATTTGTAAAATCCTAATGCATGTAATAAACTGTATAGGCGGGAGAGCGTTGAGCGTGGTAAGCTTTCTTAATCAATGAACAGAAGAGGCGATAATATGAATCAGCATGAAATAATTAAATGGGGTGTTCTCAGTACTGCAAATATTGGTGTTAAGCTGGTGATTCCTGCAATGCAGAACGGGGAGCATTCTCAAATAGAGGCAATAGCATCACGAAATCTTAAAAAAGCACAGGATACGGCAGACCTTTTAGGAATCCCGAAAGCCTATGGATCTTATGAAGAACTTCTTGCTGCACCTGACATACAGGCAATCTATATACCGCTTCCAAATCACATGCACTATACCTGGATAAAGAAATGTATTGAGGCGGGTAAGCATGTCCTTTGTGAAAAGCCTCTACTCCTTGAATCTTCTCAAATAGCGGAGTTGAAAGAGCTGCAGGAAACATCCGGTCTTATTATCGGTGAAGCCTTTATGGTACTCCATCAAACACGTTGGCAGCGTGTGCGGGAGCTGGTGCAAAGTGGCTCTCTTGGTAAGTTTATATCCGGTCAGAGCGTTTTTAGCTATTTTAATACTGATTCCGCTAATATTAGGAATATATCTGAGTATGGCGGCGGTGGAATCTATGATATTGGCTGTTATCCAACTGTCCTCTCCCGGTTTGTGCTTGGAGAAGAGCCGATAAGAGTCTCTGCATTTGTTGAAAATGATCCGGATTTCGGTGTTGATAGATTGGCCTCAGTTATCCTTCAGTATCCTTCCGGTCCTGTTACCTTTACTGTGGCTACCCAGATGGTTCCCTTTCAATATTTTCAGTTTTTCGGTGATCAAAAGATGGTTGAGGTTAACATTCCTTTTAATACACCGGATTTTCGTGCAATGACCATAAAGGTTAATTCAGGAGATATACATGAGTTGCCGCAGGTTGCAGAATCATTTTCTCCGGAAAACCACTACACAAAGCAGGGCGATGCTTTCTCCCGGGCAATTCTCTTTAATGAAACCTTCTCAGGTTCATTGGAAAATGCAGAGAAAAATATGAAAGTATTAGAGGCTATATTAAAATCTGCAAAAGAGGGGAGATGGGTTGAAGTTTGATCAGAAGTAGTCATAATTTGACTTGCAGAAATGAAAGGTATCATACCCCAGGGCAAGGGACGGGGTATGTTTCCTTGCGTTCTCTGACGAACCCTTTAGGTTTCGTCTTTGGAGTTTGCAGCGCAAACTCCTGAAACAACCTTTGGTTGTTCACTCGCATCGGAAATGGAACCATCATGATGGTTCCGCTCCTCTTGCTCGTTTGAGAATCAAAGTTTGATAAGGTAGTTTTCCTCAAATTCTTTTGGTTCGGTATAGAGACCTCTATTTTTCATTGGCAGCAGAGCGGCAATCTCATGCATTAATTGATCGGTAACATCACGCTTTAGCTGTTTTGTCAGGGGCTGCTCGCTACTGATTATTATTGGTGTTCCCACTTTAAAGGTAATGCGTGTTCTGCGGAATTTTTTAAAATTCTGCCAAAAATCTTCTCCTCCATAATGTGCAATGGGAAGAATAGTGGTATTTGTTCTCATTGCAATGCTGGCAATACCGGAATTTCCCTGGCGAAGATTTCCATCTGAACTTCGTGTCCCTTCTGGAGCTATTAAGAGGATTTTATTCTTTTTTAACACTTTTTCAGCAGTTCTCATGGTAGTTATAGCAGGATGACTTCTGTTGATGGGAATTCCTCCCCAATTATCAGCCAGTATGCGAAAGAAAGGATTGTTCCAGGTCTCCTGTTTTGTGAGTCCGTGGAACTTACGGGGCAGCAGTCTGGTGCAGATTATGGGAACTTCCAGAAAATTTATATGATTAACTATTATCAATAGTGGACCCTTCTCTGGAATGTTATTAAGCTCTTTCCCGTCAACTTTGCAGATTATTCTGAGGATGCCGCGCACTAAAGAATTAAGAATTCTTGCTGATAGGGTCATATAGCTATTTTTTTACCTATAAAGAGCAGTGCATGCTTATAACATGAAACAGTGAGTTCCTTTCCGGCTATACAGATGATTTCTCCATCTGCATGTACCGCCAACTCCCCTTCAACAGCTAAAAGATGGTAGGATGCAGAGGTATCGGTTTTTGTATCATCAAGGACAGCCTGTGTGCCTTTTGTATAATGAAGCATTGCTTTCAGGAGTTTTCTTCTGCTTCCCTGTTTTGTCATACAGATATTCAGTAGACCGTCATGATTTATCCCTTCAGGCGCCATGTAAAATGCTCCACCCATACGTTTTCCGTTCATAATTGAGACGAGAGCTGGTTCTTCAGTTATTGTCTTATCATTATAAGTAATTTCAAGAACCGGAGCTTTGGGGTAGGTTATGAGAGTTTTAATTGCACCCAGAGTATATCCGGCTGCTCCATGTATATGCTTCATTTTTTCCGCTTCAAGGCCTACTTTTGTATCAAACCCGACACCGATACCATTTCCGAAGAAACGTCCTTCAGGATAATCTCCGCCCTTAATTAATCCAATATCAATCGGACTTATGTGAGGTTCAGTAAGTAATGCCAGATTTTCCTCAAGTGTGCCAGGCAGCCCGGCCCCATAGGCAAAATCGTTACCTCTTCCAATGGGGAGAACCCCGAAGGTGGGAATTGGATTAGTTGCGGATTTCCCAGTGCTATCTCGATAACCCATAAGTCCATTGATAACTTCATTACAGGTTCCATCACCACCTGCTGAAATGACGGCTGTATTTGGTTCAGAAAGACTTTCTGCAGCTAATGCCATGGCATGCCCGGGTTTTTCGGTAATAATAAGCTGGTAGCTTAAGGCATGCGATTCCATAAAGGTTTTAATAATTGGAATAGATTTTTCTGCATATCCCTTTCCGGCTGTCGGGTTAAGAATGATAATAAAGTTTTTAATCATAATAGTATTTCCATATTGTGTAATTTTAACTTATATTAGCACGGCGATTGACTAAAATAAAGAAATATAGGAAACGAATTTAATCAGGTATACCTAAAAGACAGTGCTTTTTGCTGAGATATATTGACCGGATTAGTAAAATATTTATAATCTGAAACGAAGACGGTGGAAAATTGAATGAGCTTTTAGAACCTCATTTCTTAAAATTCTCACATTTCCATAAATTAAAACTTTTTTCTCTTTTATTTCCCCATATTTGAATATTTTTCCCCTGTTTTTAAGTTATTACTTATAGACAGGAGTATTTAACACTACTTTTTCAATCTTCTTTGTATCTCCTCCTGTACTCGTTTCCCGGAGGTTATATCTTATGAAGTATCCCCCTTTCTGTCCCAATCCCCAGTGTCCCCAGCATAATCCCAAAGTGGTAAAAAATCGAAGACGGAAAAACTTAACCACTTTCCATAAACACGGTACTCGCTGTACCCTAGCATTTGGTCTTGTTCAGCGCTTCCGCTGTGCCCCCTGCGGCACCACTTGCAGTACCCAAACATTCAGCCTAAACTACTACGCGAAAAAGGTTATCAACTATCAGGAACTCCAGGATCTGGTGGTATCCTCTACCAGTGTCCGGGCTGTCGGAAGAATACTCTCCTGTACCCCAGCCACTGTCATTAACCGCTGTATGCGTTTCTCCCGTCAATGTGCTGCCGTTGATGCAGAGATTCTCTCCCAGGTAGACTTAGCAGAAGATATTGTTATAGATGGGTTTGAATCCTATGTGGAAAGTAAGTATCATCCCAATAATATCAATATCGCCGTAGGTTCAGATTCTTCATTCTTCTATGGTACTACCTATACCCAGCTAAATCGAAAAGGACGTATGACCGATGAACAGAAGGAAAAAGCTGTAGAGCTCAAAGAGACGCATAAGCTGCCTGTAGAAACTACAGTTACCCCCATACAGCTACTATGTGCACAACTCTCTCCCCTTATAGCCTCTTCCAAGGGTAAAACCGATACCACAATATATTCAGATAAGCATCATTCATACCCACAGCCTATTAGTGAACTGGGTTCAAAGGTAGTGCATAAGCAGACAAGTTCTCATAAACCAAGAACCAAAGAGAATTCCTTAGCACCGGTTAATTATGCAGATAGGGAGTTTAGGAAAGATATCTGTGAGCATGGGAGAAAGACTATCTGTTATGGAAAGAATGTGAATAACCAGACAGATCGGTTTACCATCTATACGCATTGGCATAATTATCTAAAACAGTATCGGATTAATGATCCGAAAGAGCAGAAGCATTTACGTCATGCTGATATGGCGGGGATAGCAACGGATGTGGTACATAAAGCGACCGTGAAGATGTATACCAGGAGGAAATTTGTCTCACATGTATGGGATAGCCTGAGTTGGTTTCACAAGGTATGGTGGGTTCGGTTGATGCAGAATCCAGAGGCAGAGTTGGGGTCAAGGCAGTATGTGCCGCAATACCTTACCTCATTCTGAGTGGGATATCCTGGATTACTCTCAGAATTTCCCACCGGCTTCGATTCAGATTATAATAAATATATTTTTATCAACTTGCAAGATGGTTTAACATTTATCGGAATGTTAAACTGAACGCATACTCAATAAGATAGAGTGATAGAACATATATAACATATGCTAAAAAGAAAATTAGTAAAAAACAGCACACAGTAGCTTTAAAGCTCACAATTGTGGTGAACATTAAAGTCTAAATAATCATTTATTTTATATTAAATACATTGATAAATAACTCATATTTCTATATTCTTTTATCGAATTCAGGCAGGGCTGTCCGCCTTGCTCTAATTCGATGTTGCCACATACTTTATAAATTCAAGGAGGGTAAGACTCTATGAGTGATACACCAGCAAGCGTAAGCGGAAGCGGATCTGGAATACAGAGAAGCTCGTCGTCACGTACCCGGACACGCAAACCCAAAAAAAACCAATTACCATATGCTGCAGCGGTTTTTATCGCATTGGTAGCTATAGGTATTATTCTTTCAATTGTCTCAACTAATCTGGGGCTCTTTTGGTTTACCGGAACAATATTTGGTTTTATTCTTCAGCGGTCAAGATTTTGTTTTACCGCATCACTTCGGGATCCTGCCCTGACAGGCTCTACAACAGTAACCAGAGCAGTTTTGGTTGCTTTTGCCATAACAACGATTGGTTTTTGGGCGATAAAATATGGAGCTTTTCAAAGAGGTCTGCCAATTCCGGGACAAGGCTATATCGTACCAGTAAGTTTTGGTACCGTAACCGGTGCTTTTCTCTTCGGAATAGGTATGGTTATTGCAGGCGGATGTGCTTCCGGGACATTAATGCGGGTAGGTGAAGGCTTTACCATGCAGTTAATCTCACTAATCTTTTTTATTATCGGTTCCCTTTGGGGTGCTCATGATTTTGGCTGGTGGAAACTGAATGTAATTTCAGAAGGTAAGGCAGTGTTCTTACCGGATGTTTTTGGATGGGGCGGTGCTATAGTGGTGCAGCTTCTTCTTATCGGTTGTCTCTATATGATGGCTGATAAATGGGAAAATAGAAAAAAAGAATCAAAATAGATAAGGAGCATAAAATGGCTGAATATGAATTGGATTGTATGGGTGAGGCTTGTCCTGTTCCCCTGATTAAAGCAGAGAAAGAGTTATTAAAAATGAGTGTAGGCGATATTCTGATAATTCAGATTGACCATAGCTGTGCAATGAAGAATGTACCGGAGTGGGCTCGAAAACAGGGACACAATGTTGAACTGGATGAAGTTGATGACGGTGAATGGGAAGTTATCATTGAGAAGATGAAATAAGGAGACTGAAATGGCTGAATATGAATTGGATTGTATGGGTGAGGCTTGTCCTGTCCCTCTGATTAAAGCAGAGAAAGAGCTATTAAAAATGAGTGTAGGCGATATTCTTATAATTCAGATTGACCATAGCTGTGCAATGAAGAATGTCCCGGAGTGGGCTCGAAAACAGGGACACAATGTTGAACTGGAAGAAGTTGATGATGGTGAATGGGAAGTTGTCATCGAGAAAATGAAGTAGATTAGCTAACTTCTGCAAATCTTTGATTTGTGAAATTAGTTTCAGATTTATTCTGCATTTCGATGTATTAAGGGAGAGATCCAAATGGATATCAGAAAAAATAAATTTTATAAAGCATGGTTTAAAGATGCCTGGCCATATATTACCGGTGCAGTACTGCTATCTGTTTTTCAAATTGTTACATTAGCAACAACTGGTAACCCCTGGGGGGTATCAGGCGTTCTTGCAAACTGGGGTGCCTGGTTTGTGGAGCTTTTTGGCGGCAGTGTTGATAAGTGGTACTACTTTTCAAGTGAAGGTGCACAGGCAACGCTTGCAAATGGGTTTTTTAAAGATCCTGGTACCATGAGAAATTTGGGAATCATAATAGGTGCGTTATTTGCTACCCTAATGGCTTCCCAGTTTAAGATAAAAAAGATTAAAAGCAAAAAACAAATTATCGCAGCCGTTCTTGGTGGTCTGTTGATGGGATACGGTGCACGTATTGGTTTCGGTTGTAATATTGGTGCTCTGTTTAGTGGAATAGCTTCCATGTCTCTTTCCGGATGGGTCTATGCGATTTTCTTATTTGCCGGTGCGTATGTCGGCAGTAAATTATTAGTTAAATTTTTCATGTAGCTTGAAGGAGTTAAATGTATTATGCCTAGAGAGAAAAAGGTAGAAGAGTATGATGTAGTAATTATCGGCGGCGGTGCTGCCGGACTTACTGCAGGAATTTACAGCGGAAGAGCACGACTTAAAACTCTTCTTATAGAGAAAGCACTTGTCGGCGGACTTGCGACGTATACAAATGAAATTGAGAATTATCCCGGCTTTCCTGAAGGCTCAACAGGTTTAGATTTGATGAATCTGTATCAGAAACAGGCAAAGAAATTTGGCGTTAAATTTAAGGGGACTGATGTGAAATCGGTGCAGCTTGAAGGTGATGTCAAGATTGTTGAAACTTTTAGAACTACGTATAAAGCAAAAGTAGTTATTATTGCCTCCGGCGGCCGTCCAAGAGTTACCAACGCGGAAAATGAAGAAGACTTTCTTTTTGATAAAGGTATCTCATTTTGTGCTACTTGTGATGCGGCAGCAAACACCGGAAAGGACGTCCTTATTATAGGTAGTGGAGATGCAGCAGTTGAAGAGGGAATGTTCCTGACTAAGTTTGCAAACAAAGTCTACTTATCCGTCATGCATGATCATGGGAAAATGGATTGTAATGAGATTGCAAAGTCAGAAGCTCTTGAAAATCCTAAGATGGAATTTGTCTGGAATACCGTGGTAAAACGATTTGAGGGAGAGGGTCATCTTGATAAAGTAGTTCTTGAAGATTTAAGAACTGGTAAGGATGTTCCCATTAAAGTTGATACCTGTTTTGAGTTCATAGGATATCTTCCTAATACTGAAATTTTCAAAGACCAGATAACCATGAACGAACGGGGATATATTCTCGTAAATGATAAGATGGAGACTAATGTTGAGGGAGTTTTCTCAGCTGGTGATGTGAATGAGAAATTTCTGAGACAGGTTGCTACTGCGGTAGGTGATGGTGCTGTTGCAGGATATGCTGCAGAACGACATATTGCCGAAACTGCACAGTATAACAGCCAGATACTGGAGCGGGATCACTTTGTATATGTGTATGATGCATCTTGTCCCAACTGTCAGAATAGATTAAGAGAGATTGAAGCTCTTGAAGTCGAAACCGACGGCAAAATTAGCTTTTGTAAAGTAGATGTTTACAAATCAAAAGGATTATCCAGCCGCATGGGAGTGACCTTTTTTCCCAGCATAGCAGTAGTTCGTTCAGGAGCAATTATCGATGTGCTTACAGACGATTTTTCACGTACTAAACTGGAAAGCTACCTGTAGGTTGTTTGGAGGATATATGAAATCTATGAAATCCGTTATCAGCATGGTGTCTGTACTCTTACTGATCCTGATCAGTGCAGGATGCAGTCACAATTATGCAGAAACAGGAACAGTGATAATCAGTGGGAAAGATGCAGTTAAACTTATCGGTACAACCGGGACAGTATTAGTTGATGCACAGAAGGCAACTTCCTATGCAAAGGAACATGCCGCCGGTGCAGTTAATATAAGCCGTAATGATATCGTAGTTAAAAAGCAAGTAAGTAATATGCTCGCTTCTGCAGATGTTATTGAGACTGTCATGGGTAGTCGGGGTATCAGTAATGATACACAGGTGATTATCTATGATGATAATAATAATATGGATGCAGCCAGACTTTGGTGGACATTGCTGGTTTACGGGCATACAAATGCCAAAGTTGTAAGCGGTGGACTTCAGGAACTTACCCGTCTGGGTGTTGAGATAACCACAGCTGATGTATCTGCAAAAACAGCGGTATTTAAGGCCTCTACGGTAAATAGTTCATTGATTGCAGATTTGGGTGATGTTGTAGCCCAAGTCGATAATCCTGATGATAATACCGTACTTATTGATACCCGTTCCCTTGACGAGTTCAATGCAGGAACGATCCCCGGATCTGTTCTTTTGAACTACGAAGGAAATAATTATCAGGATGGAACGATACGTAACATTCAAAGTATTAAACTTCGTTATAAAGATGAAGGCATTATGCCGGATGATACCGTTATAATGTACTGTAAATCCTCTATTCGAGGTGCCCAGACACTACTGGCTCTCTATAATGCCGGGTATAGAAATCTGAAATTATATGATGGTGCATGGCTGGAGTGGTCATTAGACACAACCCGTCCTGTACAGATGCCCGAAACAGTTAAAATTCAATCAAATTTTCAGGATAATTCCTGATCAAATATTTAAGGAGACTTTAATGATTAAGAAAAATGCGTTTTTAATTCTTATGGCAGTATTACTGGTATTTTCAACTGCATCAGTATTTGCAAATGGTGGAGAAGAAGAAGCTGCTGAAGTAACTGTCAGCCCGGTAACAGAAGTTGCAATGGCTTATTTTGCTGATAAAGCAGCAGACAACAACATGATTGCACAGGATGCTTTTGTAGAAAAACTGGTTAATGGCGAAGATGTTTTCGTTCTGGATATCAGACAAGCTGATGTGTATGCAGCAGGACATGTAGCAGGGGCTTACAATGCTCCCTGGGGTTCTGCAATAGCTGACAGCCTGGACTTTCTTCCTGATGATCAACCAGTATACGTTTACTGTTATACCGGACAGACTGCAGGACAGACGGTTGCAGCTCTTCAGGTTGCCGGTATTGATGCGAAATCAGTAAAATACGGTTACAACCTTGGAATTTCAAAAGTTGAAGGATACGAAGCAATTATTGATACCACACCGGTTATGTTCGGTGCTTCTGAAGGTGTTAAGTTTAATGCAGAAATTAAAGCTGCTGTTGCAGACTATTTCAATGCAATCGGATCAGATGAAATTGCTCCCAGTAATATTGTTTCTTCTGCCAAAGCAAAAGAGCTGATTGATGAATCTGAAGGCGATGTAGTAGTACTCTCAATCAGACAGGCTGATGCTTTTGCTGCCGGACATATTGCAGGTGCTGTAAATATTCCCTGGGCAAGCGGAATACAGGAACAGTTCTCAACACTTCCCATGGATAAAAAAATCCTAACTTACTGCTACAGCGGACAGACTGCTGGTCAGGCAGTAGCAATCCTCCGACTGCTTGGATACGATGCAGTATCTATCAAGAGCGGAATGGGAACCGGTGGAACCAATGGTTCAGGCTGGAACAACGAAGGATTTCCTGTTGTAGCAGGAAACTGAGCTAATCTAAAATTTTTTAAATTTTAGATTAGCTTTTGAAGTTTTTGATTATAAATATGTAATATGCTATAATATAAGTAATTACACTCAATCAAAAACTTTTGCCTAATATGATTAATAATAATTTCTATTTAAAGAAGACCCCGGCTGTGAAGCCGGGGATTTTTTGTCTATACTGATTCTGCATGAATCAAAGAATACGTATGAAAATAACAAAACCTATTAACAAACGCTTGGATATCATCATTCCCCTGGGAGTATGTGTACTCTTTTTTATAGTAAATCTATTCTTTATTTCAGATTTTCCCTTTGTACACTCTGATGAGACCTGGTTAAGCGGGTTATCCCGTACCATGATGGAGACAGGAAGTTTATCTGCTACAGAGTATTTTTTCGATCTGTATGAGAGATCTCCGCATGCGGTAAAAGTCCTGTTTCATGCAGTTGAAATGAGTTGGATTGCGCTTTTTGGCTATTCAGTTCAAACAATCAGGATTCTTTCCCTTCTTATTGGTTCAGCAGCAATTTATCTGCTGTATCAGATCATTATTACCATTACAAAAAATCGTTGGGCAGCAATTTTGGGTATGGTGCTCATGTCAGTTGATATTCAATATATATATGCTTCACATACAGCAAGACAGGAAATATGGCTTGTTTTGATACTACTTGTTGTACTTAATTTGTTGGTAAAGAGTTTCTCCGAAACTACTGCTTTTCCCAAAACACCCCTGAGATTTTTTCCTGATATTACGGCAGGAGTTGTTCTTGGACTCTCTTTCGGATTTCATCCGAATGGTTTGGTAATCTTTTTTTCGGCTCTGGGATACTACATTTATAATCTGTTTTCTAAGCGTCAGTCTGCTTTGAAAAAATGTCTGGTTTTTATCGGTGTATTTGGATTGACCGCTTCAGTTTTCCTCATATTGAGTTTCGTTTTTAATGCTCATTATATTTCCGATTATGCTGCGTACGGGGAGACATTGGGAGTCTTTGAATCATCAAGTACAAAGCTTGCAGGATGGGTAGGTTTTTATAAAAAAATATATTATCAGGTGAGCGGAACCTACTATACGCCAAATAGCAGACCTCAGTTTTTCTTCTTTGAGCTGGTTCTCATAGGTTCACTGCTGACTGCAGTTTTTAAAAAAGATAGTCGGAAACGTATAATTCCTTTGCTTCTTGGACTGGTAGGAATGCAGGCGGCTTTTATTTTGATTGGGAGATACGGACAGCCCTCTGTAGTGCTGAATTTGCCTGTTCTGGTGATAATTACTTCGGTTACCAGTACAGAATTGCTCCGTAAAAACGATGTAAGTTGGATAAAATATGCCGGGATAGTTTTCTGCATTCTGGTTATTTTGGGGTCAGGGTTACTTTCCGGAAATCAGATAAGAGAAGAGATCGCTGAGAACTCAAATTATGAAGAATATCTGGATGAAATTATTGTTCGAATTCCCTCTGATTCGAATGTTTTATGTAATATTAATGCAGAACCGATTTTTGATTATGGTAAATTGTATGATTGGAGAAATATCGGGAAACTATCTGAATCTGATATAAGTTTTTCCCAGTATATTCTTGAGCGGAAAATTGAGTATATTATCTATCCGGAAGAGATTGATTTTATCTATCAGAATCGACCTGTGTGGAATGGTATTTATGGAAATATTGCTCCGATATATAGCGGGATGCAGGAGTTTCTGGAAGAGCAGTGTGAGGTTATTGGAAACTTTGTGAGCAGGACCTATGCCATGCGGATTGTGCGGTATCAACAGGATCAGAATTGGACCATTACACTGTATCGGGTTCTCTATTAGGCGGGTGTAAAAATTTATTTTCCGGCAGGGGAATAACCATCTGTGCCCCGCTGGAATCTGAAATATCAATATGTTTATATATGCTAGTTACGTATTCCTGAAGAATCTCTTCTGTTTCTGCACTGACGATTACGTATCCGGCTCTTTGCACAGCATTTTCCTGTCTCTTTATGATATCTCCGGGAAATATCTGGTAGGCACCGCCGGAGACGCCGGGCAGCTCCATGATCGTACTGAATGATCCAACATGAGCTACTGTACCGGGGCTGGTGAAGAAAAGAATTACTGCACAGTACCCTTTGGTCTCTGCATCGACCTGTATGGGAAGGGATGCATCAATCTCTGCAAAACCGGATCCGATCTTTCCTGTTACTCCATCAATGAGCAAATCCGTGATACTTATACCTGTCAGCAGCGGGATGGCTTCATCTTCATAAGCACCGCCAATACGGCAGGCTATCTCATTTACCCGCACCCCATCATCTCCGATGAGCATCTGGGTATAGACTGGTCCATTTTGGATGTCAAATGTTTTGATGATTCTGGTGGATATTTCCCGGATATCCTGCAGATATTTTTTCTGATGTATAGAGGGGAATCTATGTGCATAGCATACCCCGATATGGGGCAGATTTTCTGATGTTATCCTGTCTGTGATAGAGATGAGTATCAGTTCACCCTGATTGACCCAACTGGTTACCGTAATTTCATTTGAAGGATAGTAGGGCTCAGCCAGGAGCTCTGTCTCCCGGGAAAACTCCAGGGAGTAGGGGATGAAACTTTTCAGCTGTTCAAATGAGTCAATCTTCAGTACTCCCCGCTGTCCCTGACTATCAACAGGTTTTATGACTATGGGAAAACTGATCCCGGCTTTTTCAATATCTTCAACAGTAACCGTATTATCTATGAGAAGGTAAGGATTGGTAGGAATCCCGCCTGATATCATTAGAGGTTTCATGACTCTTTTGTTGGTGACAGCCAGTGCAGTTTTAAGAGATATGTATGATGGCAGACCAAGCTTACTGGAAGTATATGCGGCGGTGAGTACCGGCTGATCTGTTCCTGCCGTAAGAATTGCATCGATTGAGTACTTTTTTGAGATCTCAAGAATACCTTCAAGGTCAAACGTACTGATCTCTGCAGTATAATCGGCATAGATGTTTCCAGGTGCATCAGCATGATAGTCGGATAGTAAGAGCGTATGTCCCAGCTCCTTGATACGTTTGATCGTCTTGATTTGTCCGTTACCAGCCCCAAGCATATGAACTATCACTACTCAGTCACTCCTTTTCCCACGATTTTCGAGACGACATATTGTGAACCTTTCTTACGGAACTCTTTTAGGATCGGTATATAGTAGAGTGCAAGATTACCAAAAACTTTAAGCAGCCGTTCAAGAGTATATCGTGTTTCCGGACCATTTTCTGTTTTTATTTGAATAAAAGATGCATTCTCTGATGCCAGAAATGATGCAGCAGATATATAGACTCTATTTCTGGTATCCAATGCAACCTCATCAACTAATTTCTTTCTCATTATTCTGAAGCTGCTTACCGGGAGCTCTTTAGGTTTCATGCAGATGAGTTGGAGAAGTATTTTCACCATGAAAGTTCCCGCATTTCTCCATGATGTTTCAGAACGTTTTTCCGGGATTCCATAGACAAAATCATATCCTTCGTTGATTTTATGTATAAGTTCTGGAATATACTCCGGAGGATACTGAAGGTCATCATCGATGGTTACTGCAAATTCCGCCTGGGAATGACGAAGTCCGCAGAGGAGGGCATTCTGCTGTCCATAGTTCTCCTTCAGCGTAATTCCGGTAATCAAACTATCACTCTCAGCCAATTGAGAAATAACTTGAAAGGAGTCATCAGTACTGAAGTCATCGACAAAGATTATATGTACTTCATCAGCTGCTTTACCGGCTGCTTTCCGAATTCTTTGGTGAAGCTCCTTTAGTGTATTGGATGCATTATAGACGGGAACAATGACTGATAATGTGGTAATCATCGATTAGCCCCTTTAGAAAGCTCAAAAAAATTGATAATTTCTCTGCAGATGGATTTAGCTGATTCCAGCGCAAGATCAGGATAGAGCGGGAGTCTCAACAAAGTATTCGATACATCAACAGCATTTTTTACAGGCTCCGGTACGGTAATATTTTTGCAGCTTTTCCCATAGGGAGTCTCCGGCAGAACTTTATAGTGGGTGGCTGTTTCGATCCCTTTTTTTATCAGATATTCTCTTAATTTCTCCTGCTGGGTTGTTCTTATATAGTAGGTGTGTGCATTATGCTTAGAGAAAACAGGATTTGCCGCTCGTTTGATAAAACCTGTTTTTTCCAAATCTGCAAGATTTTCATGGTAAGTATCCCAAATTACTACTCTCTTTTTCATTGCTTCAGCAGCGGTATCCAATTGTGCTGATAAAAAAGCAGCTGATAATTCACTCATTAAATAGGAGGATCCGATATCTTTCCAGGTGTATTCAGGTACTAATTTTCTGAAAAAATCCGATCTGTCAGTTCCCATCTCATGGAGAATCTCTGCTCTATTGCGAAGCCCTTTTTTGTTCAGCAGTATTGCCCCGCCTTCTCCTCCGGAGGTTAGTACTTTTGCTGAGTGAAAGCTGAGGCATCCGATAGATCCTATAGTCCCCAGTTTTTGCCCATTACACGAGGATCCGTAAGAGAGTGCTCCGTCCTCAATAATATCCAATGAATGTTCGTCTGCTATTTTTTTCAGCTTTCCCATATCGGCTGATGCGCCGCCGTAATGAATCGGTATTATTGCTCTTGTCTGGCGTGTCACAGCAGCTGCGGCTTTTTCAGGATCGATGTTCAGTGTGTTCGGATCAATATCAACACAGATAACTTTAGCTCCATGGAGCAGGAAGGCATTTGCTGTGGAGTAATGGGTGTAAGCGGGGATAATTACTTCATCGCCCTCACCAATATTCAGAAGTAGGGCAGCCATCTCAAGGGCATGTGTTCCGGATGAGGTGAGAAGGCAATCTTCAGCGCCCATTTGTTGAGCTATTTTTTCCTCACAACGGGTGGTAAATCTTCCATTTGAGCGGTAAGAATTTTCTTCTATAAGTGCTGCAATGTTTTCCAGTTCTCTTCCCGATGTATAGGGTATATGGAACGGTATGGTACTTTTTATCATCAATTTTCCTGAATTATAGATCTGTAAAAAGAGCAGGTGATCTGGCTGATTGATTCTATCATACCGGGAGAAAAATTCAACAGACAACAGAGAGAAATACAGTAATCACTCCAACTTACTGTATTGCAATGTTGGGGTACTTGTGCCGAATACTCCTGAACATCTTAAACTTACAAGTCACTTGTAGTATCGGCAGAGGCCTGTAGTATACAAGTGAGAATCCTAAGCTTTAAGCTGTACAGGCCACTAGTTAGTATTAACCCCTAAGATGATTATTATTAATGATTGTTGATTAAGGCTCCATAAGGCTATAGTATTACCATGGAAACACAAATAATGAAAAATATGAAAATTATGGAAAAAGAAGAATCGCATTCTATTGAAGAGCGGTTGAATTCAATGACCCATGCTATTGGTGCCGGGATGAGTATTGCAGGTTTGATTTTTCTGCTCGTTCTCGCCAATATTAATGATGCATCGCCTCTGACAATCGTAAGTTTTACCCTTTACGGAGCTTTTCAGATACTGCTCTATTTATCATCATCATCGATGCACATGTTTACAGACAAACCGGCTTTTCACAAACGTATGCATATTCTTGATCAGTCAGCAATTTATCTGCTGATAGCCGGAACCTATACACCTGTTGCACTGCTTGCACTTGGTGGTATCTGGGGATGGGTTATTTTCGGATTGGCCTGGGGAATGGCGGGAGCAGGTATTATAATGAAGTCCTTTATATTTACCGGCAGACACATTGCTTCAGATTTACTCTACCTACCTATGGGCTGGTTAATCATTATCGCTATAAAACCCCTCATTGCAGCCATGCCGAATGGATTTTTTATCTGGATGGCTTTGGGTGCTGCCTCTTACTGCATAGGAATTCTGTTTTATATCTTCAATAAATTCCCCATGAGCCATGTGGTTTGGCATCTGTTTGTAATCTCCGGGGGTGTGAGCTTCTTCATTGGTTTTGCTAAATATTTGGTGTGATGGATAGGATAAATAGGAGAGGTTCTCTCAAAATTATTAATTTTGGTAAATCCAAATCTAAGATTTGGATCAGAATACTGCTGCTGTCCATACCTATCTTTACCTATGCAATTAGCAGAGAAGAGTATGTATCGATCCCTAAGCGTGAAAAACTGAATGAGTATGAGTATACCGGGACAGAGTTCGGCTGACACTGGATGGATTTATAAACTGTATCGAAGCCGGTGGGATTCTACTATGTAGAAATCTACAGACGATAAGGGTTTATCAGTATTCTGGCAAATAAAAAAGAATAATCAATTTATATTCGAATAACTCTTTTATAAAAAAGGAATTATCACCTAAACTTCCCACCGTCTTCGATTCAGCTTAAAAGAATTTACCGAAACA